>Ga0256832_1001935_pt1 | contig 14079 bp, 8 predicted proteins | sample 134614metaG_FD_190534 | JGI IMG/M metagenome (GOLD analysis project Ga0256832, IMG submission 190534) | Hydrothermal vent microbial communities from Lau Basin, Pacific Ocean - 134-614 | ecosystem: Environmental > Aquatic > Marine > Hydrothermal vents | place: Pacific Ocean: Lau Basin | collected...
GTAAAACAACATTTACAGGTAAGCTTGCAAAATACCTTAAAGAGAAAAAACAGAAAAAAGTTCTTGTTGTTGCAGGTGATGTTTACAGACCGGCAGCTATAGAACAATTGACGGTTGTCGCCGGTCAGGTTGGAGCTGAGATTTACAAAGAGGAAGATAATAAAGATCCGGTTGCTATTGCTAAACATGCTGTTGAATATGCCAAAGAAAATAAATTCAGTGTAGTTATTGTGGATACAGCCGGTCGTTTAGCTGTTGATGAGCAGATGATGAATGAGATTGAGAATGTTAAAAAAGCTTTGAATCCGAATGAAACATTGTTTGTGGTAGATTCCATGACGGGACAGGATGCAATAAATACTGCCAAAACATTCAACGACAGACTTGATTTTGACGGAGTTGTTTTGACAAAACTTGATGGTGATACACGTGGTGGTGCTGCTTTGTCAGTGAAATATACCGTGGGTAAACCGATTAAATTTGTCAGCAATGGTGAAAAAATGCAGGATCTTGAGATGTTTCATCCGGACAGGATGGCACAGAGGATTTTGGGAATGGGAGATATTGTAACATTTGTGGAGAAGGCTCAGGAACAATTTGATGAAGCAGAAGCCAAAAAACTTGAGAGAAAGATTAAGAGAAATAAGTTTGATTATAATGATTTTCTGAGTCAGATCAAACAAATAAAAAGGATGGGAGACTTGAAAGGTCTTATGAAAATGATTCCCGGTATGGGTAAAATGATGAAAGATATTGATATTGATGATACTGCTTTTAACAAAGTTGAATCCATTATTTATAGTATGACCCCCGATGAAAGAGCTAAACCTGAACTGATGAATATGAGTCGTAAAAGAAGAATTTCAAAAGGTAGCGGAAGAAGTATTCATGAAGTTAATATGTTTATAAAGCAGTTTGAACAAATGAAGAAGATGATGTTTAGAATGAGCAAGATGAAAGGACTTCCAGATATGGGAGGTCTTGAAGGATTCGGCAAATAATATAATCCTGTTTTTATCAATAAAAAGCAGGAGATTATTAGTAATAAACTGTTCTATAAATATTTTAAGAAACTCTGTTTAGTATCTGAATTAAAATAGGTACTATCTTTTATTCTGCTGTTTTTTTATTTTGTTTTGTCAGTTTTCTTTCATTTATTCGGAGATATAAAATTTATCTTGAAGATTTTCGTTTTTTTACTTTAAATAATCAGTAACTACTCTGGTAGAACTATTTCAAAAACACACTGCCTAAGTAGTTGCAATAATCATTTTGATACAAATGAAAAAAATACTGGTATTACTTTTTATTTTTATGCTCGTGGGGAATAGTTTTGCTTCTTATATCCTGATTCCTATGGATGCCGAAAGTCAAAAAGATCATCTGAAAGCTTATGGGATTACTTACTGGGTATTGGAACAGGGAGTTGAAGCATACTGGCTTCTCAATTATCGTGGAGGTAGTTTTGCCATAAAATATGCGGAACCAATAGAAAAAAGATGTAAAATACGCGGGGTTAGTTATGAAGTGATTACAAATGGTGAGTTTGCCAGGATAAGAAATGAAATAGCAGATCCTGAAGTTAATATGGATGTGATGAAACTGGAAAAAGCACCAAAAATTGCAGTATACACTCCAGAGTATAATTCCAAGGGAAAAAAAATACAACCGTGGGATGATGCTGTAACTTTGGTACTTACTTATGCGGAAATTCCTTTCGATAAAATTTATGACAGGGAAGTATTGGAAGATAAACTGGTGAAATATGACTGGTTGCATCTTCATCATGAAGATTTTACAGGGCAATACGGGAAGTTTTACAGAAGTTATCACAATGCACCATGGTATAGGGATAATCAACGAAGACAAGAAGAATTGGCTCATAGTCTAGGATTCAAAAAAGTATCTAAATTAAAACTTGCAGTTGTTAAAAAAATCAAAGAATTTGTTGGAGCAGGCGGCTTCTTATTTGCCATGTGTTCGGCAACTGATACATATGATATTGCCTTATCTGCTGAAAATACCGATATTTGTGCTAAAGAATTTGATGGAGACCCAATGGATCCGGCAGCTCAGAGAAAATTGGATTTTGCAAAGACATTTGCATTTACAAATTTCAAATTGGTAACCAACCCTTATGAATATGAATTTTCTTCCATTGACAATGTCAAAAGAAATGTAAAACCCAAAGAAGATTATTTTACTTTATTTGATTTTTCAGCGAAGTGGGATCCTGTACCGACAATGCTGACTCAGGACCATACAAGGGTGGTCAAAGGATTTATGGGGCAGACAACTGCTTTTAATAAAAATTATATCAAGTCAGGTGTATTGATTATGGGGGATTTAAAGGCAGCAAATGAAGCCAGATATATTCATGGTGATTATGGAATGGGATTTTGGACATTTTATGGAGGACATGATCCTGAAGATTACAGGCATTTTATTGGAGATCCGCCTACTGATCTAAGTTTACATCCAAATTCACCGGGATACCGCTTGATATTGAATAATATTTTGTTTCCGGCAGCAAGGAAAAAGAAACATAAAACATAAAAAAAAACGTTCAGGAAGACCCTGAACGTTTTTTTACTTTATACTTGAATATTTGCTTCTTCAAGGATTTTTTTCGCCAAATCTAAAATTGTAGTATCTTCCAGATTTACGATGCCACCATCAGGCCCGGGTTGAATATGCTTTCCAACAATTTCTCCATCATTGTTGTATTTCATTGCCCCAAAATAATTTCTTACGGATTGCTCATCTGTGTTTAATGTCTCAGCAATCCTTTTTACACTTCCTGTTGGTAAACTGTGTTTAATTTTTCTTAACTCATTGAATGTTATATACATGGCGATAAAAATTTTATATGTTAACAATAAGAATTTAAATTCTAATCATAAAAATAAGCTATTTTTTAAAATAAAACAAAATAATTACTATAATATTTAACAAAAATAATAGTAACTACTCAGGTAGGTGTGTTTTCTCTTAGTCAAAATGATTCTACCTGAATAGATATTAATAATATAAATAGAATTCATTTGGATAATAAATTGTAAAAAGGGGAGAAATATTGTGAAAAAATAAATTATTTTATATTCAGATATTTTGATTAATAAAACTATTTCCACAATTAAATGTTATTTTTGCATTGAAGTTATTTAATAATTTAATATGAGCAATAAATTGAATTCACCTGAAGTTTATTTGGAATTGAAAAAGACATATTCCGATATTCTTAGTTTGGCAGGTGAGGATATAAGCAGGGATGGTTTGCTTAAAACCCCTCACAGGGCTGCTAAAGCACTCCAGTTTTTACTTAAAGGTTATGAAGAAGACCCTGATGAAATAATAAAAGGAGCATTGTTTGATGTAGAATATAATGAAATGGTCATAGTGAAAGATATAGAGTTATATTCGATGTGTGAACATCATATGCTGCCTATTTTTGGCAAAGCTCATGTAGCTTATATTCCGGATAAAAAAGTAGTAGGTTTGAGTAAAATTGCAAGAGTAGTGGATGTATTTGCGAGAAGATTGCAGGTACAGGAAAGATTGACAAGACAGATATTGGAAGCTTTGGACAGAAACCTCAAACCACATGGTATCGCAGTAGTGATAGAAGCTCACCATATGTGTATGATGATGCGTGGAGTACAGAAACAAAATTCTGTCACCACTACTTCGGCGTTTACAGGAATGTTTGAGAAATTGGAGACAAGAGGTGAATTTTTAAGATTGATTAGTCACAATCTTCATTAAATGTAACTACTCAGGTAGGGTGCTTTTGAAATGAAAAAAGAGGTTTTTTCAATCAAAATGACTCTACCTGAGTTGTTACCATTAAATAATAAATTAAAAAAGTAAATTTTTATGACAGCGTATTTATTTCCGGGACAGGCGTCTCAATTTGAAGGGATGGGTAAAGATATGTATGACGCATCTGATATTGCAAAAGAATATTTTGAAAAAGCAAATGAAATTCTGGGATTTAGAATTTCGGATGTTATGTTTGAAGGAACAATGGAAGACCTTAAACAAACCAGGGTAACTCAACCGGCAGTTTTTCTCCATTCATATATAAGTTTTGTGTTGAATGGTGATAAATTTAAACCAAGAGCAGTTGCCGGTCATTCTCTTGGAGAATTTACCGCTTTGACAGCAAATGGTACTCTGAATTTTGAACAAGGTCTTGAATTGGTGAAAATAAGAGCCAATGCTATGCAAAAAGCATGTGAAATGGCTGAAAGTACTATGGCAGCTGTTTTGGGATTGGATGATAATAAAGTTGAAGAAGTATGTGCCTCTGTCGATGATATTGTGATTCCTGCAAATTATAATTGTCCGGGGCAATTGGTTATATCAGGGTCAAAAGAAGGAATTGCGAAAGCTATTGAAAAACTCAAAGAAGCCGGTGCTAAAAGGGCTATACAATTGCAGGTAAGCGGTGCATTTCACAGTCCTTTTATGGAACCTGCAAAAGAGGAATTGGCAGAAGCTATTAATAAAGCTGAATTTAAAACCCCTTCGATCCCTGTGTATCAAAATGTAAATGCACAAAAGGAAACCGATCCGAAGAATATAAAGGAAAATTTAATAAAACAACTAACTTCTCCGGTTCAATGGACTAATACAATGAAAAATATGATTGAAGACGGTATTGATCATTTTGTTGAAGTGGGAGGAAATGGGAAAACATTGGTTAACTTCGTGAGAAGAATAGACAGGAGTTTGAAGACCGAAGCGATATGATTTTTCGTTGCAAGGTGCTGGATACTTGTTGTACGTTTATTGGATTGACGGATAATGTATAACAGAAAACGCTAATTTAATTTTAAGAATTAAAAATATTATTTTTCACTTTTTCGTTATATTTTTATAAGACGGATCTATGAATATTAATGACACAAAATTAAAAAAAGGAGATTTATTGGTCTCTCAGCCTTTTATGATTGATGGCAATTTTAGAAGGACAGTAGTGTTTTTGACCGAATACAATGAAGATGGAGCGCTTGGTTTTATATTAAACAGGCCTATAAATTATAAAGTGGATGAATTAATGCCTGATTTTCCTGATTTTGATGCCGTAGGGTATTTTGGTGGTCCTGTCGCTACAAATACCATACATTTTATTCATAAAGTTGGTGAATTGGTTGAAGATAGTATAGAAATCAAAGACGGGATATATTGGGGAGGAAATTTTGATAAATTGAAATTTCTTATCGAAAACAAAATTGTCACTAAAGATGATATAAGATTTTATGTTGGGTATTCCGGTTGGTCTCCCGGTCAATTGGAAGACGAATTGATTCACGGATCATGGATTATAGCACCTTCAGATCCCAATTTTATTTTCAAAGTAAAAGAAAAGGATATGTGGAAAAAAGTATTGGAAAATAAAGGTGATAATTTTGAGGTTATTGCTCAGATACCTGAAACTTTTTTCTTGAATTAATGAGTAGTTACAATAAGTATAATGTATTTTTCTTTTCAAAAGTATCATCTGAATAGTACATTTTTGTTAATAAATTCTTAATTTCTTAAAAAATATTTTCATATTAAAAATATTTACAATATATTTGCAGAATGTTATCAATGAAAAATATATTAAAAATATTTTTAATATCAATTGTTGTCTTTAGTGGCATTGTTCAAAATGCTATTGCTCAGGATTTTTTTGAAGTTGAAGCACAAAAAGGTGACGGAATATTTTCTATTCTTAGGAGATATAATTTGTTGAATGAAACAGAAAATATGTCCAAATTTCTTTCCCTTAATAATATAGACAGAAACGCTTCATTAAAGATAGGTGAAAAATACAAATTGCCTGTTTTAATATATAAATATAATGGAAAGAGCATAAGAAGTACGCTTGGGATAGATGATTTTGATAAGGCTCTTGAAATACAACGATACAATGAGTATCTGCTAAAGAATAAACTAAGGAAAACATCATACAGGGATAGCAGGATTCTTTGGGTTCCTTATTCCAAATTACCGGAAAAAAAATCAATTATTAACAAATCGGTTGTAAGTAAAAAACCGGATAATAAAAAATCCAAAAATCAGATAGTCAAAAAGCTTCCGAAAGAAAATAAAATCAAAAAACTTGATTTAAAAAGGGAAGGGATGAACAGGTATGTTCCCTTATTTGGCAAGAAATGGGCTTCTGTTCCGATAGAAGATCAAAGTTTGGCAGGCAGGGTATTTTATATTCTTAGCGGTCATGGAGGACCCGATCCGGGTGCCCAATGCACCAAATGCAATCCTGTGTTGTGTGAAGACGAATATGCTTATGATGTTGCTTTGAGGTTGGCGAGAGATTTGATGCAACATGGTGCGATTGTTCATGTCATTGTTCAGGATAAAAACGATGGTATCCGGGATGAGAAATACTTGAAATGTGACAGGGATGAAGTAACGGTAAATGGACTAAAAATACCCATAAGTCAAAGAAAAAGGCTTAAACAAAGATCGAATGATGTAAACAGATTATATAATTTTTATAAAAAGAAAAGACATGTCAAATCCCAGACATTAGTTGTGATACATGTTGATTCGAGACATAAAGATCAAAGGATAGATGTGTTTTTCTCTTATGCCAAAGGTAGTAAAACAGGAAAAAAACTGGCAAAGAATATCTTAAAAACATTTGATAAAAAATATTCCATATTTCAAAAGGGGAGGGGATACAATGGAACGACAGGTGTAAGAAACTGGTTTGTACTTAATAACACTCTGCCTCCTGCAGTATTCATCGAACTTGCAAATATTAAAAATCCCAAAGACCATAAAAGATTACTGCTTCCTTCCAATCGCCAAGCGCTTGCAAATTGGATATTCGAAGGGCTTAAGAATACCTATAAGTAATTTTTTTAACTCTTGAGTCAACGGATAAACCACAACTCATCCTCTTTCGACATATTTTCTTCAAAATAATATCCGTCATAATCAAATCCTTTGAGGGATTCCTTATCATTGATCCTGTTTTTAATAATATATCTTGACATCAAACCTCTTGCCTTCTTTCCGTTGAAACTGATGAATTTCAGTTTATCTCCTTTATATTCTTTAAATACAATTTTGATTATTTCCGCTTTTACTTTGTCCGGATTCAATACTTTGTAATATTCATCCGAAGCCAGGTTGATCAAAATATTTGAACCGCTTTTTTCAATGGTTTCGTTCAATTTATCAGTCAAGGTATTTTTCCAGAAATCATAAAGATTATTTCCTTTGGCATTTTTGAGTTTTGTCCCCATTTCCAATCGATATGGCTGTATAAGATCAAGAGGTCTGAGTATTCCGTATAGCCCTGATAAAATACGTAGATGTTGTTGAGCAAAATCAAGATCTTCTACATCAAGTGTGGAAGCATCCAAACCGATATAGACATCTCCCTTGAATGCAAGAATCGACTGAGAGGAATTATCTCCTGAATGTTTATTTTTAAATTGTTGATTTCTTTCAAAATTAAGATCGGCAAGTTTAGGACTTATCCCCATTAGTTTTTGCAGATCTGCCGAATTAAATGATCTTAATTCATTCACCAATTCACCTGTCTGATCCAAAAATTCAGGAATAGTATAATTAAGGTCATTTTTTGTGATTTCCATTCTTTTTGCCGGAGAGAGTATTGATATCATATTGCTATTTGTTTTTATGATTAAACAAATATTTATGATTCTTGTTTTCGTGCAGACACTATTTAGCGGTGCCGGACTGTCAAATTTATTTGACAGAAAATGTTGTTTGGGGGAATAAAAAGCCCTGTTAAGGGCGGCATTATGGTCATCTCGATTCACTCCGGCTAACGCCAGGAGCATACTTCGATACGCTTTGCACTCAGTACTAAGCTCGATGACCCATCACTAGGATTATTTTGGCGGTCTCGGCTTAGCCGAGATGTGGCGGAGCAAACAAAAATAGTGACAAAATGAAAGATTGAAAAGATTGAATGAGATTGATGTAGATTGATGGAATGGTTTAGGTTGTTTTTGAAGTGGGATGTGCGGGTTGGGGTTCTCCCTTTAGGGAGTTAGAGGGCAGCTTTGCAAAAAAAAAGAAACCCGTAATATTTTTAATATTCATTGCATTGTTCGTTGTTCTGTGTTTGGTGTTTTTGAAGTTTGGAGGTTTGGAGGTTTTGCTGACGTTTTGCAAAGAAGGTCGGGAGCCCCCTGTACATTTTCATTACAGGGCAGGCTTCATCAAGGAGGGTGGTACAAGGGAAGGATTTGGGTGGTGATTTTTGAAGCGGGAGATTTGGACTGTCAAATTTATTTGACAGGAAGTATAAGTAATATAAACTCAAAGGTTTATGTGTGGATTGCCGTCTGCTTTAGCTGACGGATTGTGATAAAAAGAACATACAACATTAAGCGCTTCCCCATAGTCATTTTGGCTGTTTCGGCTAAGCCGCGATGTGGCGATAGCAAACAAAAATAGTGACAAAATGAAAGTAGAAAACTTGGTTTTTGCATACTAAACACGAATTTTAATTTAAATTTTCAAAAATTTAATTATTCTTGCAGCGTTTTAAATTTAAAATACGTCTTTATATTGTGGTAACTAATTGTAATACTATATATATATATATATTATAATAAATAATAATATGACGATGATTGACATTGTTGTTTTATATAGATTCTTATCGCATCCATGAAGGATATAGGCCAAACCGGATAAGCGCAGTGCTTTATATAAAGCTAATAAGAAGAAAAAAAAAGATATATTGTTGTATTTTTAAGAAAGCAAATATAAACGCATAGTAGCTGTTTTAATAATAGTCCAAATAAAATAAATAAATAAAAAGTATCTACTCAGGTAGGGTGCTTTTGAGATGAAAAAATTAAATTTTATTGGTAGATGAAGCTCATTTTTTGAAGGCATAGTGGAGCTACGTCACAAAAAATAGCTGAAATATGGCAATAAAAGTATTTTTTTCAATCAAAATGATTCTACCTGAGTAGATACAATAAAAAGATTTATTATGGAAATCAATTTAAATATGAAGGTGGAATACTGCTATAATATAGTAGATCCACCATTTTGGTAACTTTTCTTTTTGTAAGACGAAGAAAAATTGTAAATTGCTATATCTTTTGAAAAAAGCTTTTTACTTTACATGCAGGAATATTACCGGAATAAAGATTTTGGTAATGAAACGGTAAAAAAAAGAAAACTAAATTTTTGAAAAAAGCAGACGATATAAAAGAAAGTCCGCAATATCAGATTAATTCTGAAAAAGCAGACTTCCAATCTTACCGCGAAATAAGACTGTGAAGATACGGATTTTTTTTAATATAAGTCTGTTTTTATAATATTTTAGTCACAAATGTGACATAATTTATAAAAACTAAAATTATGAAAAAAATAATTTTAAATTTAATCGGAATAGCATTTTTTATAATGCTTAGTATTAATTTCAGTAATGGGCAAAATGATTGTGAGTTTGTCCCACCCCAAGAAACGATGGAAGCACCTGGATACGTTGATGGACCTTTATATATTAAATTGTATTTGGTTATTATTAAAGATGATAATGGATATTGTGAATATTGGAAAGAAGATAAAATTGAAGAATATATTCAATTATTAGAAAATGTATTTAATGAACATGATATTTATTTTAACATCTGTGTAAGTGAAATAAGAAATAGCGAATATTATTTAAATGGATACTCTGGAGGGCAAATATATGATGATGGATTAAATGGGATATTACAGCAAAAAGCCGGAGGTTCATCTTCTTTCCCTCCTGAAAAAATCTTTTATGCCGATAATGTTTATACAGCTATACATGAAATTGGTCATGACTTAGGTTTGTATCATACATTTGAAAATATTGTTAATAATATAATTTCATGTAATGAACATGCTCCGTATGAAGATTCAAATGGTAATTGGCATTGGGGAGATAATGCTTCTTCCGAAGGTGATTTGGTATATGATACTCCAGCAGACATGACGGCTACCAGTGGTTATTTTTGTCCTCATACTGGAGAAGTGTCTATTTCAAATTGTATGTTCCACAATCCCGATCATATTACAGATGAACTTGGTCATGAATATACAGATTATGAAGACCCCGGCAAGCCCGGTAAATACTATTTAGCAAATAATATTATGGAGTATTATAATAATACTTGCAGATCGTTAATAACCCCAGGTCAAGCTGAACGAATAAGAGAACAAATAACTTTGGAACCAGAGGTTATTCAAGATGAACCGAAAACCATTGTTTATTCTAATGATGTTTATATTTTCGAAAGTCAAACATGGGACAAAGATAAAGTTATTAATGGAAATGTTTATTTAAGAAATGGCACACTTGATTTAAGGAATTGCAATCTTTATTTTACTCCTGGTCATGGATTAGAAATTGCTCCCGGGGCTTTCCTAAATATTGAATACTCAACAATTGATGTCAAAAATGATGATTATTGTGGAGACTATCAAGAAGGTAATACATGGAGCGGAATTTTATACGATTTTAGTTTATCGAATAGTGGTGTACCGTGGGTGATTATGAAAAACAGTACTATAAGAAATGCAGAAAAAGCTTTTTCTAATAATTCTTTTTATATGAATCCCTTTCTTGTGCTGAGAGTATATGGGCAAAGTGAATTCATTGATAATAAAATATCTGTTGATTTAACTAATGCTGAAGGAATAATCTGGTTTGATGATACTGATTTCATTTTAAATAAGGAAGAAAATATAAGTAATAATCAAGCTATTTTAATCAATTCAAAAGGAAGTTTTATAAATTGTAATTTTATTAATAATACAAATGAATTTGAAATTGAAAACGGATTCACATTATACAATTCTAATTTAAGACTGAATGAGGTTACTTTTAATAGATGGAACAATGGAATAAAAAGGTATGCCGGAATCAGTAAATTTTTAAGAATATTTAAGTCTCATTTTCTAGATAACAATTATGGTATAAATCAAGATTATAAATATAAGTCAGTGTATGTTAATAGTTCTGAATTTAATAATAATTTCTTTTCCGGAATTGTTTCTATGAATCATAGTAAACAGACAGACTATAGTTTTATCTCAAATTCATTTAAAGGTGGTGAAAATGGAATAAAAATAAATAGAGGTATTTATGGTTATTTTAAAAACAATATCTTTGATGACATTACGGAAGATGCTTTGTATTTTAAAAACAGAGGGACTTCAACTAAAAAAGCCCTCTTCCTTTGCAACCAGATGAACAGTACCGGTACAGGGCATATTATTACCTACGGAGGTATAGCTCCTGTTCAGGCAAGTGTAGGTGAAGACGGTATTGTGAGAGCTGCCGGTAATACTTTTGTAGCTATATCAGGGTATAATTTTGCAGCTCATTCAAATATAAAACCTGTGTATTTATATTATAAAGATAATCCGGCTGAATATCCTGTTAACCATATCGGTATAAATCTTCAGTGGACATCTAATGCTGCTAAGTGTTCCGAAAATCCATATGATGATGACGATGGAGATGGAGGAGGATTGGGAGATGGTGATACAAGTGATGAGGATAATAGATACACGGAGAAAAAAGGTGAAAAGGATAACACTCAGGATACATTGGATACCAATCTCGATGGAGGCAATACAGATGATGTTATTGATCTTATTGATAATGTGACGGAAGAGACATCAGATGATGTGGCGCAAACATTAACAGAGCTGGGTCCTTGGCTTTCGGATTTAGCAGCAGAAGAAGTCTTGCAATATGCTGATGCATTTACCGGTGATGAACTGGTTTCTATATTCTCTGCCAGCCCTGATGTATTGCTTGATCCCGTGGTTTATCAATTCGCTTTTGGAGAAAACAGTACTTTGGCTCAATATCAACAAGATGCATTGCATTCGGTATATGGCACATTGACCGACAGAACACGACTGGAAGTAAAACTCAGATATCTTGATGAATATATAAGTCATATCATTAATCAGGCTATTAGCAAAGTGGTATTTACTGATGACGGTATAGTGGATTATGACAATCTGCGAATGTGGTTTGACAGAAAAGGAACCTACGATTCTAAATTTGATATAGCTGAAACTTATGTGACACAGGGTGATTTTGATGGTGCCGTATCTTATTTGCAAGGTGTATTGACACAATCCGGATTGTCAACAGATCAAATCCAAGAGGTAAATGATTATATTGCCATTTTCAATTTGCTTGATAATGCATATCAAACCAGTAGATATGAGGGACAACTTACAACGGATGAAATTTCACAGTTGGAGTCTTTTGCCAATACATCTACGGGCTTGGCACAGAATAAAGCACAGGGTATTCTGAATTTCTTCTACGGATATACATTTGATGATGAAGAAGAAATGGAAGAAAGGTCTCGTGAATTCAAAAAACCAAGAGTATTTGAAAGTATGCAAAATGTTGAGGTGAATCCAAATCCGGCTGATGGCAAATTTGCGATAGAGTTGAAAGGATTGCCGGTTGATATCGCTATAAGCAATGTAAAAGTTTTGACATTTGAAGGAAAAGTGATTTTTGATAAAAATTTCAAGGATAAATTACAAAAAGTTAATATTGCCCTTGATAATACAAAATCTGGTATTTATCTATATAAGGTATTGGATACATCGGGAAAAATCCATTTGGGCAAATTGATATTAAATTCTAAATAAGAACTTATTTATGGGATGTGGTAAATATGCCACATCCCTTTTTATTTCCAAAAAGAGTATCTACTCAGGTAGGGTGCTTTTGAGATGAAAAAATTCGATTTTTTTGCCAGATGAAGCTCATTTTTCGAAGGCATAGTGGAGCTACGTCAAGAAAAATAGCTGAAATATGGCGAAAAAAGAAAATTTTTCAATCAAAATGACTCTACCTGAGTAGATACAAAAAGAAAACATTATGAAAAATAATAAGCAAAACTTTGATAAAAAATATCTTATATTAATATTTCTCTTTGTATTGGATATTACATACTCCCAAACCACATTCAATAAAGAAATATGGCCATTGAAATTTATCTCCAATTCAGGGCCAATATTAACCAAAGGAGATACGATTATTTGCATCGGATATGGTACTGATTATTATTCTTATCATTATTATGATTCGTTTTTTTCGAAATATGATATGCGAGGCAATTTTATTGAGAGAAATATGGATACACTTGGTGATTATGATTTTCAAGAAACAGAAGATGCTTTTTGGTACAAAAACAACATTATAACAGTTGTAGGAGATGGATATTATCCGGATTTTTTAATCTATGACTCCAATACAGGAGATATTATAAAAAAGAAAACAATATTTATTAATAATAATTCTACAAGAACTGGTCACGCTTTAGGCTTGGAACAAATTGATTCAATCACCTTTGCCGGTTTGTTTATTTTTACTTCAAGTAAGCATAAAACAAAATTTAATATAGTTGCAAGTATATTTAATATAAAAACCGGTAAAGTAAAAAATATAGAAATAAAAAAAGACTCTACAAATGATTTTCCCGAGTTTATAAAATGGACAGGTGAAAAATTATTGGTAGGTTCCCACAAGGCTGCAGTTCATTGGTCCACCGGACTGCAGGAATATACTCAAAGCCATTCAGGCAATATCTATGAAGTAGATACAGCCGGAACTTGGGAAGAAGTTTACGTCGCAGATTTTGCAAGCGGAGGTATAAAAAAACTATTTATTAATAAAGATAAAGAATATATATGTACTTCATTCAGGATAAAATTTCATAATTATGAAAATGAGAGGAAATTCAGGTGGCATTTTAATGTATTCAAACTGGACAGCAATTACAATAGAATATGGGAAAAACCATGGGGAATGGATTATGATTTTAATGAAGAGTTTGGTCAGGCGGGAATATTGGAAGCAGAAGACAAGGATGGATATATATTGTGTGGATACCAACCCAATTTTCCATATACAAAACAGGGCTATGGAGTTTGGAATTTGTCGCAGGAGACTGTAGATTCTATGAAAGAAGCAGGAACCTTACCTATGACTATCGGGGTACTTCAGAAGATCAATGAAGATGGAGACAGTATTTGGTTGCGTACATATAGCTATGT
>Ga0256832_1001936_pt1 | contig 14078 bp, 14 predicted proteins | sample 134614metaG_FD_190534 | JGI IMG/M metagenome (GOLD analysis project Ga0256832, IMG submission 190534) | Hydrothermal vent microbial communities from Lau Basin, Pacific Ocean - 134-614 | ecosystem: Environmental > Aquatic > Marine > Hydrothermal vents | place: Pacific Ocean: Lau Basin | collected...
CCGCTGTTCAGCGAGACCGCTCTAATCCCGTTGAACAACGGGAAGCTATGGAGGCAATAAAGACTTTTCTTTAAAAGCGACGGCAAAGATAGATATTTCCATTTTAAAAATCCAAATAATTTTAAAATAATTTTAAAGTTTTTGAAATAAATATCGATTTAATACCCTAATTCAATATTTTTGTTGAAATTTGTACTTTGTATTGTGCAAGATTGGGATATTAGTTTAGGTATGTTTCTTAATTAGAAAATTGATAAGAATGGATAAAAAAAAGAAAAAAAGTTTATTTATTGCTGTTGGCGTTTTGATATTATTGCTTGGAGGGATTATTTATTACATGAATATTAATAAATTTGAAAATTACGAAAAATTGGCAAAAGACCTTCCTGCTAAGCACATGGAAGCCATCGCACAAATAACCCGTATCGACAAAAAACAATCCGTAGTGATTAGAGGCAAAACTTATACAAACGGCTACTTTTACACATATGTCTTTTCTGCTAAAAGAAAAAAATATATGGGAAATGACTTCTTGAAAACTGTAAAATATCAAATTAATGATACGGCAACTGTTATTTATTTACCAAAAAATCCTTCTGTAAATGAATTCAAAGTTAAATAGAGGGTTGACAAGACGACTATGAGCTACTTGGATGTAATTGAGCCATTAAAAGATATCGTGCACAATGCAGGTTCGCTGATTTTGGACGTGTACCAAACCGGATTTGACCATACTATTGAATTAAAATCCGATGATAGTCCGGTGACATTAGCAGATAGATTGGCAAATGATTATATTGTTGAAAGATTAAATAAATTAACTCCACATATCCCTATCATAGCAGAAGAAAGTCCTCTTACTGATTATTCGATCAGGAAAATTTTTAGATACTTTTGGTTGGTCGATCCACTTGACGGTACTAAAGAATTTATTAAAAAAAATGATGAGTTTACGGTAAATATCGCTTTGATTGTGGAAAACTATCCTGTTTTTGGTATGGTATATGCTCCGGCATTTGAAGAGTATTATTATGCTACAAAAGATAAAGGCGCATTTAAGTATTTCAATGGAAAGGAGACTAAAATCAACTCAAATAATGTTGATTTGGATAGAAATGACTTAAAAATATTGATTTCCAGATCTCATTTAGGGCAAAAAGAACAAAATTTTTTAAAAACATTTAATAATCCTACTGTTATCCAAATGGGTAGCTCACTGAAATTTTTAAGGGTAGCTGAAGGAAATGCAGATGTTTATTTTCGATTTTCACCTACAATGGAATGGGACACAGCTGCGTCACAAATTATTTTGGAAGAAGCAGGTGGCAGTATAAAATCTTTTGAAGACAATAGCGTTTTGAAGTACAATAAACCATCATTAAAAAATCCGGGATTTATCGCCAAAGGCTAAATGGTTATGAGTAAATTCAGTGTAGTTATTATCACGCTCAATGAAGAAAGAAACATATCAAAGTGTATTGATGCTGCTTTGATGGTGAGTGATGATATAATCATCGTTGATGCTAAAAGCAATGATAACACTGTTAAAATAGCTAAAGAGAAAGGCGCAAAAGTCTATATTCAAGAGTGGAAAGGATATTCCAAAGCTAAAAATTTTGGAGCTAAAATGGCATCAAATGATTGGATAATATCAATAGATGCAGATGAGGTGATTTCAGAAAAACTATCTTCCTCAATTCAAAACATTGATCTAAAAGATAATACGGTATATCAGATTAATGTTTTAAGTAATTTCTTAGGTTCTTGGGTCAAATTTTCCGGTTGGTATCCATCTTGGAAAAAAAGAATTTACAACAAAACTTTATTTGGTTGGAATAATGCCGAAGTCCACGAAGCACTAACCGGTAAAATTGATTATGAACTGTTAGGATTAGAGGGAAACCTGTTGCATTTTAGTTATCAATCTCCGGAGGATGTAGAAATAAAAATCGAACGATATTCAAAATTATTAGCAAAAGAAATAATAAAAAAAGGTAAAAGAATAGGGGTATTGAAACGTTTATTTGGTCCTACATATAAATTTATCAATACTTTTATTTTCAAATTGGGAATTTTGGATGGAATAACCGGATATAAAATAAGTATTATGAATGCAAAAGTTGTTAGAGGAAAAATTAAACACTACGACTATTTGACAAAAAACAAAAAAAAATTGCAATAATTTGTGGGTTTAGCTCGTTATTTAGTCTAAATATAAATAAATATACAGAAAAGATTAGATATATTTTATTTTTAGGATAATTTTAAGTTATTTTGCGCCCGTAAATAGAAGTTGTTTGGTGCTTTTTTATAAAAACAGCTTCATGAAATATAAATATAAAAAGTTATGTCAGAATTAGATTTTAATAAAAACTTGGAACAGTGTACTACAACATTGAAATCTTTTGCTTTTAACCTAACAAAAAATGATGAGGAAGCTGAAGATTTGTTGCAAGATACCGCATATAAAGCTATTGTAAATAGAGATAAATTTAGAGCAGGAACAAATTTCAAAGCCTGGTTATTTACAATTATGAAAAATACTTTTATTAATAATTATCGTAGAAAGGTAAGAAGAAATACTGTAATGGATAATACCGATAATAATTTCTTTATCAATTCTTCTAAGTCTATTGTTAATAATGACGCTGACTCAATGATATTGCTTGAGGAACTCAATGGCTTGATAGATACTCTTGACGATAATCTTAGAGAACCATTTAGAATGCATTTTTACGGATATAAGTATCAAGAGATTGCAGATAAAACCAACATACCTCTTGGAACAGTAAAAAGCAGGATTTTTATCGCGAGGAATGAATTGAAAAAATTATTAGCCAAAAATTATATCGAAAGCTTCCCGGAAGAGTATTGCAAAAAGAAATGTGCTTAAAAAAATTAGAAAGCTGTCTTCCCGACAGCTTTTTTTATGCTCCCAAATTTGTATTTTTAGTGTATTTCAAAATTCTCAGTTATTTTTTTGTTTTACAAAGAAATATAATTACCTTGTGAAAACTAAATGAAATATTATGAAAAACTGTCCAAATTGCAATGCAGAAGTTCCAAATGAATTTGATATCTGTTGGAAATGCAACTATGATTTTGTGAATAAAAAGATAGTTCAACTGAATAAATTACAAGATGATGAAAAAGGAATTAGAAGTATTAATTGTTTGCGGTGTGATGTACCTCTAAAATTCAAAGGTGCTTTCAGATTTCATGAAGGGACAAAATGGGGGATTTTAGGTGATTTGGGGCACTTATTTACAAATAGAGAATCATTTGAGCTATACATTTGTCCGGAGTGCAACAAAGTTGAATTCTTTGCCCCATTTATTTAAAATAAATAAGTTAAAACATTGGTTGAGCTTTCTCTTTTAAACAACGCTCAATTTTTGCTTTTTCAGACTAAATCTTAATATGAAAATTAAAACAATTATATATATCTTAGCTACCTTTGCATTAATTTACTTTTTATCAGAAGTTGTTTTAGGGGTTATTGATGCTATAAATTCACCTTGTGATACAAGTATGAAATAAAATTGAGAAATTAAATATTAAGGATAATTGTCCAGTGTCAAGTCAATAATTGAAATCTTATAAAATACACAAATATGAATAAAAGAAAAGTTTTCTTTTTTATTTCCACCCTATTTTTAAGTGTTAGTGCATTTGCACAAGATGCATTTCATTATACACATTTTGATATGGCTCAAGTTGCTCTCAATCCGGCTTTGGCAGGCGGATTTGAAGGAACTGCAAGAATCGGAGGATTACTAAGAGAACAGGACTACGGAATGGGATTCGGGCAATCTGTGACACCGGTGTTTTTTGTGGACGCTCCTCTTATTAGAGGCTTCCGTAAGCAGGATTGGGTAGGTGTTGGCTTTGCTTTTCTGTATGATGAGCAAAAATTTTCATCTGAGGAAGGTAAAAATGAATTGGCAAATAAATTAGTAGTGACCAATTCATTTGGAGGACTATCATACCATTTTGCTTTGGATAAAAAAAGAAAAAATGTTATTGCTATCGGCATTCAGTCAGGAATTTCGAATGTCAGTTTCCTAAACCAAACTCTTATAACACCTGAAAATATCCAAAATAGTATTGACAATCCGGAAACCCCGATAAATAAGGAAGATCCACAGCTGCCATTTCATAAGAAAAAGGTTAACAGATTGGGTTATACTATTGGAACTGTTTTTACTTCAAAAATATCAAATACTAAAAACTTAAGATTCGGCTTATCGGTTTCAAGTATTGGCTATTTTCAAAGAAAACCAAAATTTACTAGCTTTAGCATTTACCAAATGGAATTGACCAATGGATTGATACTTGAGCCAAGAGTATTTTTTCAATATTTGCAATCGTCTTGGGAAGGAAGTGCGCAAATACTTGCAGGGATGAAACTGAAAAAGCCCAAACCAATGACTATTTTTGCAGGATTGGGATACAATCCTGTTAATGGTGCTCAGTTTTTGTTAAGGACAGACTTGGATAAAATAAGATTCTTTTATAGTTTTGATTTTAACCTCAATCCGGACAAAAAAACAGTCAGCGGAGTAACTACAGCTATGGAATTTGGTATGTCATATATTAAAATCAAGAAAAAAACCAAAAATCATCTCTAAGCTTTTGAATGTAATAAATATTAATGCTCCAAGCATAATAGTAAATCTAAATACTTTTCATAGAATTTGTATCACGCGATAGGTAAAATTGATAAAATGTCTTTTATTTTTATCTCTACAGTTAGGTTTTTAAAGAAATGAGTACTTTTTTTATATAAAATTCGTATTTATCTTTAATTAATATTATTTTTACGTATGTATTGATTGCGGAAATGTGTTTGTACTTTTTTTACAGTACATTTTATAAGTATTATCAGTTCGTTTTATGTTGAATTATTTAGTTTTTTTTCAATCATTCACATATCTATATTTTAATAATAGAAAATACATAAATATGAATAAAAGTAAAATTATTGTTTTTATTTTCACACTGTTTTTAAGTGCAGGTGTCTTTGCACAAGATGAATTTCATTATACACACTTTGATATGACCCAAGTTGCTCTCAATCCGGCTTTGGCAGGCGGATTTGAAGGAACTGCAAGAATCGGAGGACTGCTTAGAGAACAAGATTATGGACTGGAATTTGGGCAATATGCGACTCCGGTACTTTATGTAGATGCTCCTCTGATTAGAGGTCTCCGAAAACAAGATTGGATAGGTTTTGGTTTTGCTTTTCAATATGACGAGCAAAAATTTTCAGGTGATGATTATCACAATAAAATAAAGACTTCCAATTCATTTGGTGGACTATCATACCATTTTGCATTGGATAAAAAAAGGAAAAATGTAATCGCTATCGGTGTACAATCAGGAAGTTCGAATGTCAGTTCCGCAAACCGCTCGATTACAACACCAAAAAGTATCCAAAATAGTATTGACAATCCGGGAACACCAAGTAGTGTTGAATATCCCGATTTGCCGATTGGGAAAAAGAAAAAATCTAACAAATTGGGCTATACTATTGGAACTGTTTTTACTTCAAAAATATCTAAAACCAAGAAATTAAGACTCGGATTATCTGTCTCAAGTATTGGCAGAAGACTCAATTATTCAATATTGGAGAAAAGCACCGGAGGTTTTTATCAGAGAAAACTTAGATTTGCTGCTTTTAGTATTTATCAAATGGAACTACCTAATGGATTGGTGCTTGAACCAAGATTGTTTTTTCAGCTTACTCAACCATCTTGGGAGGGAAGTGCACAAATTCTCGCCGGAGTGAAGTTAAAAAAGCCCAAACCAATGGTACTATACGGAGGTTTAGGGTATAACCCTGTCAATGGCGCTCAGTTTTTACTTAGAGCAGACTTGGAAAAAATAAGATTTTTCTATAGTTTTGATTTGAATCTCACGGACAAACAGGCAGTTAGTGGAGCAGCTTCTGCGATGGAATTTGGTGCTTCATATATACTCAAAATCAAGAAGAGACCAAATCCGGATCCTGTATTAATATGTCCAAATATCTAATAATCTTAACAATATTAAAAAAAGAATAAAATGAAAAAAATATTATCATTACTCGTTTTACTTTCTTCATTGAGTTTTGCCATAGCTCAACCATTGCAAAAATATGAGTTTACAAAAAATATTGAGGTTGGAGATGAAAAATTTGATGAGGGGGACTACTACAATGCCTTAGAACTATACAAGGAATCTTATAAGGAGAAAAAACCCTTGAGTTTGGCCTTGAGAATAGCAGAAGCTTACTATATGCTCAAGGACTATAAACACGCCCTTAGATACCTTAAAAATATTGCTAAAAAAGATAAAAAAGGTGCATACATCGATGCAAAATTGCTTTATGCAAAATGTATGAAAAGATTGGATATGTATCAGGAGGCTTATGATATGTTTAGAGAATATGCAAAAAAAACCGACGATCCTGACGGAAGAAAAGAGGCAATTCTCGAAATAAAAGGACTGGAAATGTTCAACTCGTTACCTGATAATCTCGATATGGAATTTACTCCATTAAACAAAGAGATAAATAAAGGCTTTAGTGTCTATGGCGTCCAAAAACGAAAAACAAATGATGAGATTTATCTCGGTTTCTTTGATACTTCCAAAAAAATCGTACTCGATGGAAAGAGCAATAAAGTTAAGACAAAAAAGAAAAAAGGCAAAAGAAAAGGTAAAAAAGTAAACGAAAATATCAGAGGTGAGATTGTGTTTTCAAAAAGAACAGGCAAGGCTGAATACAGCAAACCAAAAGCATTGGACAAAAGAATTAATAGAATTGAATTTCATTCATTGTATCCTTCTTTTTCAAGGGATGGAGACAAGCTGTATTATACAAGAGTCGCACTCGAAGGAACCAAAGTGTTGGAGTCAAAATTGTTTTATACAGAGGACAAAGGTGGTGAATGGAGTGCTCCTGTAGAACTGGAAAATGTGAATGGTGATTTTATGAGCAAAATGTCCAATGTAGGTGAAATGCTCGGTCAAGAAGCATTATTTTTTGTATCAAATATGGAAGGCACACTAGGTGGTTTTGATATATTTTACTCTCTAATCAACGAAGATGGCTCATTGGAACCACCTGTAAATCTCGGTTCAAAAATCAATACTGTTGATGATGAAATTACACCTTATTATTCCAATGGTAAATTGTATTTCAGTACTAATGGCAGACCGAGTTTGGGAGGTTTTGATGTTTACGTCTCCAAATGGAATGGGACGGAATGGAGTGATGCAGAAAATGCAGGAAAAGGTTTCAATACTCCTTTGGATGATGTAGGTCTAAGTATTGATGAAAATGGTAAAAGTGGCTTTTTGCTTTCTAATAGAGGATACAAGGGTAAGAAAAGACTGCATAATGAAACCTGTTGCAATCATGTCTTTCAAATTTCTGCAAGAGATTTATCAGTCAAATTATTGGTGACGGTTTTTGATAAAGACGGTGAACTAAAAAATGCAAAAGTGGAATTGGTAGATCTATCAAAAGTCAAACCGAAATCTCCTGAGACTAAATCAAATTTCAATGGAAATGATTTCAAATTTGTCCTGGAAAGTGATAAATCCTATAAAGTCATTGTTTCAAGGGATGGATATAAGACGGGCACAATAAAGTTTAATACTGCCGGTATTTTTGATGATTTCACCGTGGAAAAGAAAATAGTATTGGAGAAAGCTGAACCTGAAGTTGAGATAATTACAATCAATCAACCAATTCGTCTAAACAATATCTATTATGATTTTGATGATGATAAAATATTACCTGACGCAGAAGAAGATTTGGATAAGATTTTGGATTTGATGAACGAATATCCCGATATGGTTATCGAATTATCATCTCATACCGATGCGAGAGGAAAGACTAAGTACAATCAAAAACTTTCACAACGCAGGGCAGAATCAGCAAAAAGATATTTGATTGAAAACGGAATATCTGCCGATAGAATCAAAGCTGTTGGATATGGAGAATCTATGATATTAAATAGATGTAAAAATGGGGTGGATTGTACGGATGAAGAACACAGATTTAACAGAAGAACAGAATTCAAAATAATAAAAGGACCAAAAGAGATTACGATTAAAAAAGAAATCTTTAAGAATAAAAAAGGATAACTTACGGACACTCTTGTTTTACATAAAAAAGTCTGTTGAAATCACTTGATTTTTTCATTAAAATCATCGGCGGTTTGATATATTGACTCATCTTAAGCTATGGGTTATAATCATGGTTATTAGTTTAATCTGAACTACCAGTTGTAATGAAGAATGTAACATTTATACGTCATTCTAAATTTTATTTGACATAAAACATTACCTTTGCAGACACTATTTTATACATTTTACGTTAAAAATACGCAAGTTTAGAACACTATGAAAAATAAATTGACAGTTTACAATAGTAAAGCAAGGAAAAAAGAAATATTTGAACCTATTCACGAGGGAAGAGTTGGAATGTATGTCTGTGGTCCGACCGTTTATAGCGAAGTTCACTTAGGCAATGTAAGAACATTTGTCAGTTTTGATATTATATACCGCTACCTACTGCATCTCGGATACAAAGTAAGGTATGTGAGAAATATCACCGATGTTGGGCATCTTACCGATGGAGGTGAAGACAAAGTATCAGCGAGAGCCAAACTCGAACAATTGGAGCCGATGGAATTGGTACAAAAGTACAGCAATATGTTTCATGAAATGATGGCTATTTTCAATACCAAAAGTCCTAGTGTCGAACCGAGAGCTACCGGACATTTGATCGAACAAATTGAAATGGTAAAAGATATTTTGGACAATGGATTTGCGTATGAACAAAACGGTTCGGTTTACTTTGACACGTTGAAATTTAATGACAAATATAAATCTTACGGACAGCTATCCGGAAGAAAAATAGATGAGCTTTTCAGCGAAACAAGAGATGATCTTAAGAATCAAGATGAAAAACATCACCCTTCAGATTTTGCTATATGGATGAAAGCTTCAGATGAACACATTATGAAATGGAATTCTCCTTGGTCAGTAGGTTTTCCCGGTTGGCATCTCGAATGTTCAGTTATGAGCACCAAATATCTCGGCAAGACTTTTGATATACACGGGGGTGGAAATGACCTTAAATTTCCTCATCATGAAAATGAAATAGCTCAAAACATCGGGTGTACAGGTGTTGAACCGGCTAAGTATTGGTTGCACTCCAATATGCTACTTATGAATGGCAAAAAAATGTCAAAAAGCGATGGAAACACTATCTCTCCCTATGAACTATTTACAGGAGATTCTCCTCACGTTTCAAAAGGCTACAGTCCCATGGTTGTAAAGTTTTTTATGCTTCAATCACATTATAGAAGCACAATGGATTTGACAGACCAAGCGCTACAAGCAGCAGAAAAAGGATATAGCAAATTGATGGAAGCAGCCAAAGCATTGGATAAAATGCAACATCCGGGTAATGGCAATGAAACAGAAAACAATAAAAAACTCCTCACAACAATTGACAATATTATCAGTGATATGAATGATGATTTCAATACTCCAAAAGCTCTTGCAGGAGTATTTGAACTAGTCAATTTTATCAACAAACTCAAAGACGGACATCTCAAATACAGCGATATTACTAATGAAGCTTTTGAAAAATTAAAAGAAACATTCAATCAATTTGTATTTGACATATTTGGACTAAAAGATGAGGTAGGTAGTCAAGAAGATGGTCTTTTTGATGGTATGGCAGAATTGTTGATCACTATCAGAAATGAAGCAAGAGCTAAAAAAGATTGGGCAACTTCAGATTTAATCAGAGATAAACTATTGGAAATTGGGGTTCAACTAAAAGACGGCAAAGACGGTACAAGCTGGTCAAGAATATAACAAAATAAAAAAAATAACAGATGAAAAAATTTAAAATACTATTTGCTTTGATAGCCGGATTAACGATAGCATTATCTGCTTGCAAGGAAGACAAAACTACAAAAAGCAAATCATCCTCAACAAAAAAAACAACAGCAAGAAAAAGTGTAAAGATTCCTACATTTAATGGAGATTCCGCCTACTCTTATGTCAAAAAACAAGTGGAATTCGGACCAAGAGTTACCGGAACAAAAGCACATAAATCAGCACAAAAATGGTTTATAGACAAGTTTAAATCATTTGGCGCAGAAGTGGAAGTTCAAAAATTCAAAGCTCATTTTGCCAATGGCAAAACGGAAGATGCCGTAAATATAATCGCACATTTTAATCCCGGAAAAACTAAAAAAGTGATAATTGCCGCTCATTATGACTCAAGGTACAAAGCGGAAAAAGACCCTGACCCTAAAATGAGAGATAAACCGATTGACGGTGCTGATGACGGAGCAAGTGGAGTTGGTGTCATTTTTGAATTAGCGAGATTGATTTCAGAAAATCCGGTTGATTTATCTATTGATTTCGTACTTTTTGATGCGGAAGACAATGGAGAAAATTCTGCTGGAAACGAAAGCTGGTGTCTTGGATCTCAATACTGGTCAAAAAATGCTGCCAAGGACAAGTACAAAGCGGATATGGGGATTTTATTGGATTTGGTAGGTGCCAAAGGTGCAGTTTTCACCAAGGAAGGTGTATCAAAAAGATATGCCGGACCTATACAAGATGTTATTTGGAATCTTGCATCCAATATGGGATATAGCGATTTGTTTGCAAATATCGATAGAGGAGAAATTGATGATGATCATGTATATGTAAATAAAATAGCGAGAATACCTATGGTTGATATTATCAGTATTCCTGATCCGGTCAAAGGTTTTGGTGCACATCATCATACTCATCAAGACAATATTGATATTATAGACAAAAATATACTGAGAAGAACAGGGCAGGTATTATCAGCATTTTTGTACAAGTATTCTGCGGATCAGTTGTGATTGAAAATATGTAATTTCGTGTTTTAATTCTTCTTTTTCGTAAGCGTACGGTAAACCACTTCTTGTGTGTGCAAGAGTTAAACAACCTGATACGCGAGTGTCTTTGACCTCGCTTCTTGCAAAAACATAATGTATTCTCTTTAGTCTAACTAAAAAATATTAATATGAAATCAAAAACCAGTAATTATTTAGGACGAGGTATTCATAAAAAGCGATTTTATGATTCATTAACCAAAGGTAATCTGAAACAAATGCTGATTGCAATAAAAAATGATAATGATTTGGATATTCAAATACGAAATAACTATATTAATATCTATTACAATGGTAGTAATATTGGTAAAATAAAAGGTGAAAATAGCATTGAATTTGATAAATATTATTTCTATATAGAAAAGAAAGAGAAATTACAAAAGGACATAGCAAAAAACAAGGATATTAAAGATAAATTGGAGAAAAAAAAACTTTCGCATATAAAAAAGTTTAAAAACAGAAATTACAAAGATTACTTTGCTGATTCGAAAAAGATTATCGATAAATGGTTAGAAAAAAATTCAAAACCGGAACGAAAGGAACAGCATAAAATTTCAAGAAATAATCAATCCTCCAAGACTGACTATACGATAATTGATTTAGAGTACCAAGTTAGCAGAAAAAGTGATTTCGCATGCACATATATACCTAAAGGAAAAGAAAAACCTAAAAATCCAAGATTTGATATTATTGCTATCAACAAAAAAGGGGAAGTTTGCGTAATTGAGTTAAAAAAAGGCCTTGGTGCACTTGAAGGATCATCCGGGTTAAGGGAACATTGGAATTGCTTCAAAGAATCAATAAAGCAAAATCCTGAGCCTTTCATTGACGAAATGAAGTATCTGCTGGAACAAAAACAAGCCCTTGGGCTGATTGACAAACAGTTAATAATAAAGAATTCAGAACCTAAATTTATATTTGCTTACTCATATGACGATAAAACAGCAATCAAAAACCAAGATGATATATTTAATGCAAAAGTCAAAAAAATTAATTCCATAATTGAGGTAATCAAATTAACGAAAGAAAAATCTGAATTAATAGACAATGATTAGGATATAAGGTGTATTTTTTCACTTTTATTAATTTTTTCAAAAGAAAATTTTATTACAAAATGCTAACATTCAACTCCATTCGGAGTTGTCGCTCTCAAGCTTAATTTGCCGCGGGTTTCACCCACGGCTAATCACATTTATCCCCTATCGGGGAAATCCTCTGGCAGTGTGAAGCGTTGCTACACACACTAACAGAATTTTGTGCAATTATTACTTCTATATAAAAGCTTTGAGTATATTTACGCTTGTTATGAAATATTTTATCATATTTATTTTATTTATTCCGGTTCTTTTATTCTCTCAAGAACAGGATTTGACTCAAAATAAAAATTTGAGATTAAAGGGTGTTATCTTTAAACATGAATATTCTGTAGAAGCAAAATTGAACACCTTAGGTTTTGCTTTGGCTTTTAATAAGGGTAAAATTATATCCTACCATACAACTAAATATTATCATTTTGAAATAGGATATCTCAAATCATTTAAGGAGAAAAAAGGCAATTTGGTAATTACCGGATTAAATATTTACAATAAATACTCATACGGAAAAAGAAACTATTTTTTCCCGGTCAGATTGGGGCTGGGTAAAAAGGAATTTCTTTCTGAAAAGGATACCGAAAAGGGGCTTGCTGTCGGTTATTCTATTGAAGGAGGTGTCGATTTTGGAATATTGAAACCCTATTATATAAAGGTAAAAGCGGGAAGCGATGGCAATAATGCATTTTTGGAGACCATAAGATACACAAAGGAAAATCATGATGTTTTTATAGATGAAAATTTAATTTACGACCGCGGATCATTTTTTAAAGGTTTTAATCATTTGAGTTTTGTTCCCGGAATACACGTCAATGCTGCTGCTCATTTTGCTATCAAAGCATACGAGAGAAGACTTTTTGCTTTCGAAACAGGTATGATACTCGATGCATACATCAAGCGTGTTCCTATTATGGTCGAAACGACCGGCTTCAAGAACAATTTTATCTTTATCAATGTCTATATCAATGTACAGTTTGGAAGAAGATGGAATTGATAAAACTTAAATCTTTCAAACTTGTTAAAGAGTGTAAATAATGTAATATTTCAATGAATAAGAGAGAGAGAAAACCCTCGTGGCTAAAAGTTAAATTACCCCTTGGAGCGTCTTATCGACAGGTAAAACATACGGTAGATCACTATAATCTCCATACTATTTGCCAAAGCGGCAATTGTCCCAATATGGGTGAGTGTTGGTCGGCAGGAACAGCAACTTTTATGATATTGGGAAATATTTGTACCCGTAGTTGTGCCTTTTGCAATGTCCAAACAGGAAAACCTACTGAATATGATATTGACGAACCCAGAAGAGTAGCTGAAGCTATTAAACTCATGGGAGTAAAACACGCAGTTATCACTTCGGTAAACAGAGATGAATTGGTTGACAAAGGAGGACAAATTTGGCATAATACGGTAATCGAAGTAAAAAAAATGAATCCTGACACTACCGTTGAAACATTGATTCCTGAAGTAAAAGAAGATTGGTATGCATTGGAATTAATGATTAGTCCGGGGCAAGAAATAGTATCTCATAATCTGGAAACAGTAAAAGAATTGTACAAAACAATCCAGCCACAATCCAACTATAGGCGTAGTCTGGAACAATTGCGCAGGATAAGAGAATACGGCAAAAGGACTAAATCCGGCATCATGGTTGGTCTTGGGGAAACACCGGAACAGGTATATAGACTAATGGACGATTTGGTTGAAACAGGAACTCAGATACTCACAATCGGGCAATACCTTCAGCCGTCTTACAAGCACGCCCCATTGGTAGAATATATACATCCCGATCAATTTGCTGAATACAAAGAAACCGGACTTCAAAAGGGTTTTGAATATGTCGAAAGCGGTCCACTTGTAAGGTCTTCATATCATGCAGAAAAACAATTGTAGAGTTATTTTTTAGGTGCATTTCATTTTTTTTCATTCCCTTTCTTTGCCTCTGACTCCTAAAGGAGAATCATCCCGCAACGCGAAAAAAGGAAATGTGCCCTGTTATTTTTCAGGTTCATATTCAGGATTGTTGACCAATTCGTCATCGGAT
>Ga0256832_1001937_pt1 | contig 14071 bp, 9 predicted proteins | sample 134614metaG_FD_190534 | JGI IMG/M metagenome (GOLD analysis project Ga0256832, IMG submission 190534) | Hydrothermal vent microbial communities from Lau Basin, Pacific Ocean - 134-614 | ecosystem: Environmental > Aquatic > Marine > Hydrothermal vents | place: Pacific Ocean: Lau Basin | collected...
CCTGAGACGGTATTGCCTGTGGCATCGCTTACCTGATAGTAGAAGAGGGTGTTGATACTTACTGCCTCATATTCGTAGGGCGGGCCGCTCAGGTTTGTCCAGGGGCCGGCGGGGTCGGTGGCGATTTGTACCTGGTAGGGTGGGCTTCCGCCAAATACATCTACGTGAAAGGTGGTGGTAGATATACCGCCTATGGAAGTGTCTGAGCCCTGTCCGGGCACGACATACATAGGAGGGGTGTTGTCCAATTGATTTTCGACGAGTATGAGGCCTTGTCCGGCATCACCCCACTGCACGCTGGCCTGGTTGCCGTTGATTTGGTAGCTCTCGGCTCCGGAGATGGTCCACAGGATTTGCGTATTGGGGTCGTTGATACCCTGGACTTCGTAAGTGGACAGGCTGTTGGCGCAGACTTGTTGGCAGCTGGAGCTGCTGTCTTGGCAGAAGGCATCTGTTGCGACAATTTCCAATTGGTTGGCGGGATTGACGGTAAAGCATTCATAGCCGACGGAGCAGTTGCCGCCGATGGAGTCGTTGTAAACGGTGGCGCAATAGGTGCCCGGTTCTGTGATGGTGAGTACGGGCACGGGGTCGCCATTGTCCCAGACGATGCCGAGGAAATCTCCCGTAGCTATGAGCTCTGCTGTTTGGCCGGGCATCAGGCAGTCGGGGCCCTGGATTTCGACTTGGGGTGAGAGTATCTCTTCCACAAAGAATTGAGTGGTGTCAATACAGCCGTTGTTCGTGAGAAGTGCAATGGTGTAGAGACCGGGAGAAAAAATAGTGAGGGAGTAGCTGTCGGGGGGGAGGTCAGGCATGGTTATAATGGGATTGCCATTGAGCGCCCATTCCAGGGTGGCCAGCTCAGTAGCAGGGAAGTCTATGGTGGCTGTCAGCGTTCCTTCATCATTTTGGCAAAGTGTGGAGGGGCCGACAACAGTGATGTTGCATTGAGCTTGTAGTTGAATTTTGAGGAAAAGAATGGCAGAGAGGATAAGAATGCGTGTAATCGTTTTGTGGTTCATGGCTTGTTATTTTGGAGTAAGCGAAGTGATTTTGGGTAGCGTAAGCTGCCCAAAATCCTAAAAAGTTTAGCTTCCCAAACCAAGGTGGTTTGAAAAATAAATGAGCTGATATTCTTTTAGAGCCTGTAAGGTCATTTATGTGCTGCTTAAAGGGCATTGGTATTTTACAGTTTGTATAAAAATTGTCATTTTATTCCAACATGTCCGCCAGCCGATATTTCTAATAGATGGGAGTATCCATAGCCTGAAAAAGCGTCAGGTTTTGGTGTCAGGCACTACTAAGGGGTAGTTCTGTTCACCAAAAACTTCACGTGATATGAAAAAGACACTTACTTTTTTGCAGGGTCTTGCGGCCTGTTTTGTCGTTTTTACAAGCGCCCATGCACAGCTTTTGATTCAAGACGACAGCACTTATAACACGGCAGCAGAGATGCTGCTGGCCAACGAGCTTTTTGAAAGCGGAGAGCCTTTTGCCGAAGCTTTGGGTTATGATCTGGACGAGTTGGATCCCATGGTGCCGGATGCGCCGGACTCCATGTCTTACACCATGGGCATTGAGAGTTATGAGTATTCCCGCTATTTGTTGAACACCCTGACGGGGCGTTCTGCCATGGGTTTGCACATGATGTGGTCGCCTGTCATCATGGCCAATGCAGCTATGCAGCCCGACACTTTTGACGGCATGTTTACCGGTGGCGTGCAAAACGGCTACAAGGAAGACGACATGCTCATGATGATGATTGGCAACATCTCTATGAATGCCAATCAGCCTCCGCCCGCCAATGCCTGGCCGCAGTTTGCCGACTTTGCTTTTGGCAACAACAATTTGCCTCAGCCCGTGGAAGCCGATTTTGCTTCCAACTTTGGCTCTACCCGCTGGGATCGCACCAAAATGGACAAAACGCTCAACCTTGCAGCCATGGGGCAATCCATGTGGAAGCAATACTGGTGGTCTCAGGATATGCTGAGCGCCTTTCACGATGGAGATGACAACACCATAGAGGCAGATGGTACCAATTCGCCCGACTTTGAAGACAGCCCGCTTTTTGACCCCGACAACAACATCTATTACGGCGGCAACAACTTAGATGGCTATATCGGCCAGGTCTTGACGGCCGTTGCCATCAACAAGGCGAAGTTTATCATCAGCAGCCTGGCCTATGACGGTAACAGCCTGGGCGGTGTGGACCCCGCCACTTACGACCCCTCTGCCGGTATTAAGTACTTCCCTACGGCTATTGCCGTTACGGAATCTCCGGTCATTAGTGGCCTGCCTCCTCAGGCTTCGGATTTGACCGTTGTGGATGCTACCAGTCAGCTGTTCGATCAAATCTCCTTCCTGCTCGCTACGCTGGGATACAGGAACATGATGAACCCCAACGACAACTCGGATGCCGCCCACCTCGCCTATCACGAAGCTTTTGACGGCTATCCTTTTCCCGCCGACATGGCTGTTACAGGCGTACCGGGTCCCTTCAATTTGATGATGGGCGCCAGCAAGGTAACCTTCCTCAACATGATGGTCATGCACTTTAACAGCGATGCAGGCACCTTTGTAGATGAAGCCGGCTTAGACGGCAGCGGAGCGCCGGTGAAAGGCGATGTCATCACGGCTGAGAATGCGGGTTATGCGCTGGTCGTTTTGAGAGATTTCCTGAATGAATTTGCCGGCACGCCTTTGTACGACATGGCCAACAACGGCTTGATGGCCCAGGCGAATTTCATCCTGAATAATTTTGCCGATGCCAACGGAGGCTTTTACAACAGCTATACCATAGGCAGTGGCGCTGATGCTTCCGCCAAAACCCTGGCCGCCAATGCAGCCCTCATCCGCGGTCTCTATGCCGCTTATGAGGCCACCGGCAATACAGACTATCTCGACGCTGCCAACAACGGCTACAACTTCCTGATCAACAATTTCTACGTACCCGGCGAACACGTCTTCCATACGACCATGAATGACAACACGGCCGTTTATACGCCCTGGAACCTCGCCATCCTCGCCGGTGCTTTGCGCGAAGCCAAGCTGGTCGGCGAACAAAGCGGCCCGGATCAAATCTATACCCGCGTATTTAAGACGGTTTACGATCAGATGATCCTCTCCGAGGCCCAGCCTACGGGAGAAGAGGGCTCCGATTCAGACGGAGACGGCGTGCCCTACATCGTAGGCGGTACCAAGCCCTTTGTCTTTGCCGCTTCGGGCGTGTACCAAATTCCGCCGGTAAGCACTCGCTTTGTGGAAGCGGCTAAGTGGAATATCCGCGCCTATCCGAATCCGGTCAGCGAAGAGCTCTACATAGACCTGACGCTCGACCAGACGGCTGAGGTTCAAATTACGCTTTACGAACTGAGCGGTAAGAGCTTGCTTTCTACCGAGCAAACGCTCTCTGCCGGCAGGCAAACCCTCGGATTTTCTTTGGGTAAATTGCCCGCAGGCGATTACGTAGCGCGAATCTCTGTGGAAGGCGAGCCGATCGGCATCCGCAAGATTTCGGTCATGCATTAATCATCATCAGTTGGTTCAGTTATGGCGGCGCTTCCTTCGGGGCGCTGCCATACACTTTCTATAAAAGTCCTTTGTCGGACAAATAAGTAGGCGAAAGCGCTCTATTTTTGTGTGTTGGAATTTGCCCTGCCTCTTTTGGCTTGGTTTTATTCCGAAAACACAATTTTTCACATGAAGGCAAAGAGCGAGTCCGTTAGCGCCCGTCAGTTGGTTGCAGAGTGGGTCAACTGCTATGCAGATGAGCTGTATGGGTGGGCTTTCGCCAAAACAAATCAGGAGGAACTGGCGCGGGATCTGGTACAAGATACTTTCGTTGCAGCTCTGGAAAACGCATCCCAATTTCAGAAAAACAGCAGCCCCAAGACCTGGCTCTTTGGCATCCTCAAAAATAAGATTGCCGGATTTTACCGAAAACAAATCAAGCTGCAACTCGTTAGCTTTTCACAGTTGGAAGACGAAAGCTCCTTTTTTGACAAAAACGGAAGTTGGGTCGCTGCTGAGCGGCAGGAACTGATTTCCTGGGAAGAGCCCGCCGGAGAAGCCGAAGAAGAAGCCTTCCAAATAGCGCTGAAAAACTGCATGGATCAACTGCCCCCGCTTTGGCAAGCAGCTTTGCAGTTGAAGTATCTCGAAGGTGAAAAGGGAGCGGCCATCACCAAAGACCTCGGCATCAGCGCGAGTAATTACTGGCAAATCATCCATCGCGCCAAACTGCAATTGAGGAAATGTCTGAACGAAAAATGGTTCCACAAAAAATAAAGCCATGCTGCTATCCTGCCGAAAAGCTACCGAGTTGATCGAAAAGAGACAAATTTGTGGTCTGTCCCGCATGGAGCGCTGGAAGTTGAGCGTACATCTGCGCCTGTGTCGTTATTGCAGGAATTATGAAATACAAAGCGAGCAAATTGATGCTTTTTTGAAAAAGGAAAATGAGAAAAATGTCAAATTGAAATTTGAGTCAAAAGAAAAATGAAAATCAAGAAGCGCTACTATTTTTTGGCAGCCTTTTTCGCGCTGCTGTATGCGGGCTGTCAGTCTGAGTTTATGAAATTTCGCGAAAGCGAACGCGAACAGCGCGAGCATTTGCAGAGCTGCGGGCAGTTTGATTTCTTTTTCGGTACTTATCAGGCAGAGGGAAGGGAGATGCATTACACCCATACGGGAGATACCACTTTGCCGCTTTTATTGATGGTACACGGCTCGCCGGGCTCTTCAGCCGACATGCTGCCCTATCTCGGCGATTCCCTTTTGCTGCAACATTTCCAAATGGTATCGGTGGACAGACCCGGCTTCGGCTTCTCTTCTTTTGGACGGACGGAGCGCTCCCTGCAGCGTCAGGCTGCTGCCATTGCACCCATTTTGGAACGTTATCGAACAGATAAGGCCATCCTCATGGGGCACAGCTACGGCGGCCCGCTCATCTGCCGCTTGGCTATGGATTATCCTGAGCTGACAGACGGCCTGGTCATTGTTTCCGGCTCTATAGACCCTGCATTGGAGCCCAAATATTGGTGGGCGCCGGTCTTGGACTGGCCCGTCCTGTGCCATTTGCTCCCTCCGGCTTTCAGGGTGAGCAATCAGGAAATCCTGTCTCTTCCCGAAGAATTAGAAGCCATGCTGCCTCTTTGGGAAAACATTAGCTGCCCTGTGGTAGTCATCCAGGGCACTGCCGACGGCCTGGTAGATCCTGCCAATGCCGATTTTGCCCGCCGCATGTTGGTCCATGCCGATCCGCTCACCATAGATACACTTGCCGGCGAAAGCCACTTCATCCTCTGGACGAGACAGGAGGTGGTAAAAAAAAGGCTCTTGGGTTTCTGATTTTTTTACAAACTAATCTCCACATCCACTTCCGGTGCATCTTTGCCCAGGCCGGCGCGTGAGGCGAAGAACAATATGCTGCGTTGTTTCCGGTTTTCTTCGAACCAGGCGATGATTTGTTTTTTGACCTGGCCGTGAAGGTTTTTGAAGGGGTCTTCGATGAGGAGTATGGGTTTTTCGCTGAGCATGGCGCGGGCGTAGAGCAGCATTTTGGTTTGCCCTTTGGACAGGCGGTCGCCCAGTTCGCCTATGCGATCGTCGAGTTGGAGGTGGCGTTCGGGTGGGAGTTGTGCCTGGAGGTAGTCCAGTACTTCTTGGGCTTTGGGGCGTTTTTCCTGCTTGCGGCTGTACGAGATGGCTTCAAAGACCGTGCGGCCCAGCAGGGGAAATTCTTCGGAGACTACGGTGATGTGGCGCCGCAGGGATTTGGGATGTACGGCTTGGATGTCTTGTTTGTCTATGAGGATGTAGCCCTCGGTGGGTGGGTAGAGCGCCATGAGCAATTTGATGAGGGTGGTTTTGCCACTGCCGGTGCGGCCTTTGATGAAGGCGAAAGATTTAGGTGGTATTTTTGCGTTTATGCTGCGAAGGACGAACTTTTGTCCGTCATAAGAGAAGCCGACTTGTTGCAGTTCTATGGTGCCTTCTTTCCAGGCAAAGGGCGTATTAGGGATGAGGTCGGCATTGCCCAGCTCGAGGATGCGGATGAGTTTTTGGAAGGAGATGTTGCCCACTTTCCAGACGGTAGAGATGCGCAGCAGGCGCCGGAAGATGGGGAGTACGGTGATGAAGAGCAATACGAAGGCTACCAGATTGCCGTGATGGGCCTGGCTCAACTCGCCTGTTTTGGAGAAGGTATAGAGTGTCAGAGCGAGGGTCCAGTAGAGCATGACCGGAATCAGGGTGAAGATGAGTTGGTAGATGAGTTGATAGCGTTTACCTGCCCGGTAAACGATTTTGGATCGGCCTTCAAAGCGTTTTTCTTCGGGCGCATAGCGGTTGAATGCCTGGATGGTGTTCATGGCTCGCAGGCGTTGGGCCACATAGGCCAGGAGGCCGGAGCGCTTGTTGCGCATTTGCACGGACCTGCTGTAGAGAATGCGGTTTAAAAAAAAGACAACGACTATGATGATGCCAAAGCCGATGAGCAGGCCCGAGAGCACTTCGGCATTGAGCATATAAAGACCGGCCAGTGCCAGCAAGATGAGGCCAAGGTCTATGGCAAAGCGCAGCACGCCGCGTACCAGATAGTTTTTGATGCTTCCCAGGTCTCCGCTGTAGCGCAGCAGGTATTTGCCATGGCCTTTGCGGTCGTATTCAGCCAGCGGAATATACATCTGCCGTTCGAACAACTGAACCCGCAACTCATTGGCAAAAGCCAGGCCCAGCTCTGCTGTCAGATAGCGGTAGGCAAAGTTGCTCAACAGCCAAAGCGTAGTGGCGACTGTGAAAAAGAGGATGAATTCGGGTATGCTGTCCCAAAATGAAAAAGGCAGCGCATCCAGAAAATGCGCCCGTTTCGAGTTGTAGCCAAAGAGCAGGTCGAAATACTTACCAAGACTGACAGGCAGCAGGATCAGCAGCACGCTGGCTATAAAGCCCATAAAAAGGGCAAGCGCAACCCGATAAGGGTGGCGCTTGATGAATTCCCATATAAGCTTTTGTCGGCTGTACAAGAGGCGGTTGTTTTAGCGTAAAGCTACAAAAAAGACACTTTCCGTTTCAGTGCAGCGCCCAATCCGATTTTAGGCAGATGGCCGTTGTGTTTTTTGCCGTTGATTGTTACAAAATGCTCGCGAACGGAAGCATCTGCGAGCCCTTCCAGATTGAGGATGGGCAGGTCTGTGTGGGCTGCTGCCTCTTTGATGAGGAGAGGCGAAGCCGTAAAGAGCCCGGAGAGCAGGCAGGGCGTGCGTTGGATTTTCTTTTCCAGCCATTCGATGCCGTGCAGGATGCCCATGCTGTCCATGGAGGAGAGGGCGATGTGCTGTACGGTGGACATAAAGGCGGAGTCCTGCAACAGCATGGAGGTCTCGCGTTGGAGCAGGCCGTCGGCAATTTCGACGACCACATAGTCGGGATTTACGCCCTCAGTTACTTTGGCCAGCAGGGTTTCGTAGAGGTCGCGCAGTTCGCTCAACTCGCACAGATAGGTGGAGGGGAAACCTGCGGCAGAGAAATCCGTAACGGAGGCCGCTCCGCAATCGCGCACCAGAGAGCGGTCTTTGGTGAAGACCGTGCCGGTCAGTTTGATGTAGGAGACTTTTTTGCCGGCCCGCATCAAGCCGCGGGAGAGGAAAGCTGCTGTGGTGGTTTTTCCGCTGTCCATGCCGGTACCGAGCGAGAGAATGACTTCATAAGGGCGTGTCGCCTCTGCATCAAAGGGTTTTAGCTCGCCGGCCAGCTTTTTGGTGTTCAGCACCTCACCGCTTTGGGGGTCTGTTACATAACCGACCAGGCCGAGGGTGGTCGGGCCCTTCAGTTCCATTTTAGCGTGCATGCTGGCGATGATACCCACGGCGCCGCCTTTGCCGAGGATGTGATATTCCTCGCAGTATCCGGAGGGGATATAGCCTTCAAATTGCTCGGTAGCGTAGCGATGGCCAAAAGGCATCATGATGTAATCTTCCGGGAAGATATAGGTATTGTTGCCATTCAACCCCTGTATGCTGGGGTGTTTGCCTATTTCGCGTACCTGAAAGACGGCCAGATCGCCGGCTTTGGGCTTGTGTAGCCTGTTGATTTGGCTGTTGATCTCAAACTCGTCGCCGAGATTGCGGCAGATGATACTTTTCTTGATGGTTTGCTCGGTCATGATGGTCATTTTTTGGGTTTTACCGGTCAGAGACCGGATTAAAAATCCCCTGTACAAAAGTGCTTTTTGAGGTGTATGGACAGTTTATTTCCTCAGATCCAGTTTGAAAGTCAGGCTAAGGCCCAAAACGGAGTAATCGTTGAAAGGGTACCGAATTTTACTGCCGCTGCGATTGGGCACGTTGATGTCCCTGTTTTGCGTGAGGCCGGTATTAAACTCCCTTTGCAGGGTGTAGTAGAGGCTCAGGCGCAAACTGCGGGCAGGCCTGAAGCGCGCACCTATGCTGAGGCGGTATCGGTGAAAGTCATTGGGCGACTGCGTAACGATTAAGTCGCCGCCTTCATCATAGTATTTCAGTGGTTTGCCATTGAGGTAGTAGTACAGTTGCCCCTGCAGGTAGGGCTTCCCTTTCCAGGGCAGTATGGACGGGCCATACAGTCTGCTGGCGAGGATGAAGCGGTATTCGTACTTGGCTAATACGGGAAAAAACCACTCGGCTGTAAGGCTGTTTTTCCAGCTAAATTTGTCTAAGCGCAGGCGTTGTGAAGCCTTGAGGCTGATTCTGTGATACCAGAGAAAGCGGGTGTTGCCACGGAAATACATGGGGCGATAGGCAACTTCTACGCGTGTATTTTTGCCTGGCCTGTATTCAAAGGAGGCCGTGTTCAACAGTAACTTCAGATAGTAAGAAGAGTCTATCTCAAAGCCATAGAGCTGCTTGACCCGGGCTGTCCATCGCTTGCTCAGGCGCATGTCCATACCGAGGTTGTAATAGGTTTTAAACCCGGGCGGCAGGTCCTGTGCCTGTAAGGATGGCGTTTGGGCGAAAGCCCAAATCAAAGCCAAGCAAAATATCAGTGCAAACTTCTTCATTTTAACTCGTTTTCTTTACCCTCCTTTACGGAACTTATCCTTTAAGAGTTGCCTTGATTTTTAATTTATTTTTAATGAAACGGCAACGTGTAAAACAAGCTGGCGCGAAGGCCCAGGCTGCGTTTAAAATTCAACTTGGGTTCCAGGCCTGCGGCGTATTGCACGTAGGTGGCCTGAGCGCGCAAAAACAGATTCCTGTGATGTGGAAAGAGATACCAATCGAAACCGGCACTTGCCCACCATGAGCCAGGCAGCCAGGAGAGGTTTTGGGCTTCTTCCACTATGGGGACTTTCAGAATGTGCTCATTGCCGGTTTGGGGGGTTGCGAAGTAGTATTCCAAGTGGTTTTTTTCCGATTTGCGAACCCAAAAGAGGCCGGCTTGTGCATAGGGCTCCAGTGCGCGCGCTCTTTTATGCAGGCGGAACTCCATGCCGAGAGGCAGACGGTAGTAAGTGAGATAGGGTTCAATGCGTGTGAGCACTTTGTCGCTTGAAGGCGGTTCTGCATGGGGGTATCTTATAAAGTGCTCGGGTTCAAATTCATTGTAGTTGACAGAGAGCAATTCTATTCCTCCGACGAGACGCATGCGGGGGTTTAGGTCGAGATAGAGCGACAGTCCGTTGGCATGGGCTATGCGTCCCTGCATACTGCCGTCGAGATACATCTCGGCAGAGGTGGTGATTCCAAAAGCAAAGGCATCGGGGGCGATTGCCCTGGCAGTTTGGTCGGCTATCTTCAGCAACTTGGCGTGACGTTGGCTTTGTCGCCTCTCTGCCTGAATAGCAGCGAGGTCTATAGAGGAGGCATGGAGCATTCTCTTATCCGGAAAGATTGCCGAAAAATATTTGTTTTTTAAAGTCGCAGTGCTCTTGAGTTCGGGTGAAAAGGCGCCTTCTTCTTTTGCATTTGTAGCTTGAACTGCCTGAGGAGGTGTTGCCTCTGTGAAACGGAAAGCGCCTTCTCTGCCGGTTAAAAAGCTCCACCGCGGAAACGACTCTAATGAGCGGAAATCAGATCTCATGAAAGGCGCCAAAGAGCCGAAACCTTGCGGTGGAGTCTGCTGCCATGAATAGGTGTTGTATGACTTTGCAACACTTGATTCTTTGTGTATTTCTTCAACGATGACAGTATGGTGATAAATGGTGTCAAACGTGTGAATGATTGTTTTTTGATAAATGGTGTCCTTAACCACTAAGCTCGTTGAGTTTGTTTCGGCCATTTTATTGTTGGCAGGGGAGCCCGTCAGAAGTAAGGCCAGAGCTGCAATGGGCGCCATGGCGAACGGCAGCAACCACCACAGGCGGTCCCATGAAAAGCGGTTCGGATGCAATTCACGCTGTACCTTTTTCCACACCTGCTCGTTGGCCGGCATTTCCGGCGGGTTTTCGAGCATGTTTTTGATATGTTTGTCAAAGTCTTGCATGACGTTGGGTTTGTGGTTCGTGCTTACTAATGGTCTATACAGGCTTTCAAGCCTCCGTTTTTTTGGCAGACCAGCCATTGCAGTTTTTTTCTGGCTTTCGCCAAATTCGATTTTGACGTGCCCACGCTGATGCCCAATTGCTCAGCGATTTCGTGGTGTTTGTAGCCTTCTACGGCATATAGCAAAAAGACCGTCCGATAAGCCGGCGGCAGTTCCTGTATGCAGGCAAGGAGCTCGTCATAGCCCATGTCAGAGAGTGCCGTATTGGATACAGAGGTCGCTTCGGGTACATGTTCAAGCTCTATGATGTGCTGCTTGTGGTGTTTCTGATACTTGCGAATGTGATCTATGGCCGTATTGACTGCGATGCGCCTCAGCCAGGGCTTGAAAGGGAGGTCTGAATCGTATTTGTCCAGATTCTTAAAAATCTTGACAAAAGCCTCCGCACACACTTCCTCGGCATCTTCTCTGCTGTGTGAATACTGCAGCGTTATGCTGAAGACATAGCCGTAGTACAGCTCAAAGAGCTTGCGCTCAGCCTTGTGGTTGCCCTCAAGACATTGCTCTACAATCAACCTTATGTTGCTCCCCGTTTTGTCCATAAGCCGGATTTGGCAGGCGGGAGCAGGACCGGCATTTGACCTGCTTCTGTCGCCTTCTTACTCCTTTATACGAAATTCTTTGAAAAGGGTTGCCTTCTCAAACTTCTTTTCCGGCAACCTTTTTTTTAAAGTTGACGTATAGTGTAATGTGTTTTCGCGCAAAAACACAAAATGATACACTTTTTGCTCTACAGGAAATCTGAAAGTTATGAAGACTTTTTTACAGTTTGGGACTTCTCTTTTTAGCATCATGCTGTTCATGCAGACGCTGCAGGCCGGCCCACACGGCATTTCACCATTTGGCGAAAGCCAAAGAGAAGAAGAAGAGGCCCTCCCCATGCCGCTTCCACCTTCCGGAAGTGGAGATGTCTATCTGCTCGACTCTACGCTGGGATACCTCGCTGCAGGCGCTCCCGGGCAATGGGATTTGAATGAGAGAGATGTGTTCTCTTACAACACACAGGCCTGGGAAACCCAGTATATTAATTATTTGCGCAATGCTGCCAACACGGCCTGGCTGAACAATAAAAGATACACGAACACCTATAACGCATTGGGCTATCTGATTCAGCGGCTGAGGGAAGACTGGAATGGTGCGAGCTGGGTGAACAAATATCTGTACGACAACACTTTTAACAGCGACGGCCTGCGGACGCTCAGCACGCGCAGCGACTGGAATGGCGCCGCATGGGTGCAGGCTGTTAAATATACTTATACCTACAATGCTTCCAACCAGCTCACCCTTCGCGTGCGCCAGGTGTGGAATGGCTCAGCCTGGGTGAACGACAAAAAATACGTCTATAGCTATGACGCCAACGGCTACCGCATTTTGAACGAAGTCTCTGTCTGGAATACTACCGTCAATGCCTGGGTGCTGAGTTATAAATACGACTATACCAATGATGCACAAGGCAAAGTGCTGACGCGCATCAAATCGCTGCGCACGGGTGGCGTTTGGGTGGAAGACTCCAAGACAACCTACTCTTATGATGCGAATGGAAATCGAAGCCAGTGGATTAAATATCTGAAAGTCGGCGCGAGCTGGGTAGAAGACTCCCGAAAAGATTATTTTTGGAGTTTTTACAATGCTGCGCCTACTGACATCATGCTCTCTGATAATCTTTTCAATCAAGGCGATCCCATTGGCACCGTAGTGGGGACTTTCTCCACTACGGATGCCGATGACACCAACCACACCTACTCTCTGGTAGCGGGAGATGGTACCAATGATCAGGACAACGCCCTCTTTACCATTGTTGGCAATCAATTGAAACTCAATGCAGATTTTACGAATCTGCCCGGTCCCTTTCATATTTTTGTGCGCAGTGACGATGGGAGAGGGGGCTTCTTCTGCAAGGCCTTTGTGATTTACAAATGCCTGCCTTTTGTTTTTACGGCTCAAATTACACAGCCCTCCTGTAATGGTTATTGCAATGGCAGCATCGAGGTTTTGCAAGTGCAAAATGCAAGCGCCCCGCTGACTTATGCCTGGAACACCGGCGCTTCAACACCGCTTATACTCGGGCTTTGTGCAGGTGATTACACGCTTACAGTTACAGATGCGCCCGGTTGTACGGATTCGCAAACCTTTACGGTAGCCGAGCCGCAGGTGCTGCTGGCCAATGCGAGCTCCACAGACGAGACCTGTACTGCCTGCAACGATGGCACGGCCACTGCCAACCCCACGGGCGGAACGGGCCCTTATACTTACGCTTGGAGTACGGGCGCCAACACGCAAACGATTAGCAATTTGTCTCCAGACAATTACATGGTGACGGTCACAGATGCAAACAACTGCACAGCTGTTGATATGGTTACCGTAAATATGTTTGTATGTCCGGGCCTTTCGGCAAATGCAGTACTGACGCAACCCGTTTGCAATGGCCTCTGCGATGGCAGCATCGCCGTGAGTGTAAGTACGCCTTCGGGTCCTCTTACTTTTTTGTGGGATACAGGGGATACGACAGCAACCCTCTCAGAGATATGCGCCGGCACCTATAACCTGACTATTACGCAGTCAGCTCTGGGCTGTGTTTATGACACCACTTTTACCCTTTCTGAGCCGCCCCTGCTGCTTGCCAACGCCGGCTCCACAGACGAGACCTGCAACGCCTGCAATAACGGCACAGCTACAGCCAATCCCACAGGTGGCACGAGTCCGTACAGCTATGCCTGGAGCACGGGTGATACGACCCAGACGATAGACGATCTGTCTCCGGGCGACTATATGGTAACGGTTACGGATGCAAATGGCTGTACGGCCTTTGATACGGTAACAGTAGCTGCCTTTGGCTGCCCGACCATCATGGTGAATGCCGGCGCCACAGACGAGAGCTGCAACGCCTGCAACGACGGCACGGCCACGGCCAACCCGACGGGCGGCGCCATGCCTTACACCTACGCCTGGAGCACAGGCGCGAGCACGCAGACGATCAGCAACCTTGCGCCCGGCGACTATACGGTAACGGTTATGGATGCAAATGGCTGCACGGCTACGGCCACGGTAACGGTATCGGCCTTTGTCTGCCCGACCATTGTGGTGAACGCCAGCGCCACAGACGAGACTTGCAATGCCTGCAACGACGGCACGGCCACGGCCAACCCGACGGGCGGCACGAGTCCCTATACTTACGCCTGGAGCACAGGTGCAAGCAGCCAGACGATCAGCAACCTTGCGCCCGGCGACTATATGGTAACGGTTATGGATGCAAATGGCTGCACGGCTACGGCTACGGTAACAGTAGCTGCCTTTGGCTGCCCGACCATCATGGTGAATGCCGGCGCCACAGACGAGAGCTGCAACGCCTGCAACGACGGCACGGCCACGGCCAATCCCACGGGCGGCACGAGTCCCTATACTTACGCCTGGAGCACAGGCGCGAGCACGCAGACGATCAGCAACCTGTCGCCCGGCGATTACACGGTAACGGTAACAGACGCCAACAACTGCACGGCTACGGCCACGGTAACGGTATCGGCCTTTGTCTGCCCGACGATTGTGGTGA
>Ga0256832_1001938_pt1 | contig 14071 bp, 15 predicted proteins | sample 134614metaG_FD_190534 | JGI IMG/M metagenome (GOLD analysis project Ga0256832, IMG submission 190534) | Hydrothermal vent microbial communities from Lau Basin, Pacific Ocean - 134-614 | ecosystem: Environmental > Aquatic > Marine > Hydrothermal vents | place: Pacific Ocean: Lau Basin | collected...
GGCGGCCAATCTCACCCGTTTCCTGGAGCTGGCCCTGGAGATCGACAGCGGCCGTTACCCCTCCATCGGTCGTTTTGTCGCCCGCCTGCAAGGCCTGCGACAACAGGAACAGGATGCGCCGGACGAAGGCAGCCCCCTGCAAGCCGGCGCGCGGGTGCGGCTGATGACCATTCACGCCGCCAAGGGGCTGGAGGCGCCGGTGGTATTCCTGGCGGACAGCGCCACCACCCGCAGCGACAAGACGGCGCATACGGCCGTAGTGGACTGGCCGGCGGAGGCGCCGCGCCCCGCGCATTTTCTCCTCGCCACCCACAAAGACCGGCAGGATACCTTTACCCAGGCCATCCTCGAACGCCACGCGCGGGCGGAACAGCGGGAGGACGCCAACCTGCTGTACGTGGCCATCACCCGACCCAAACAATTGTTGTTCATCTCCGGCTGCCGGCCGCAGCGTGGCGACACACTGGGCTGGTACGGCCTGCTGCAGGCCCCCTTCGTCGGCCGCGACGAACAAACCCCCCGCCTGAGCATTGTGCTTTGCAGCGGACAAATGCCCCAACAGGCGGTGGATGTCTCAGCGCCACCAGTCATAAGCGCATTGACTCCCCCCGGCCCTCTGGGTGAGGCCCCGGCAGACCAGCTCGAAATAAACATCACCCCCAGCCGTCAGCACAGCGATAAACTTTCTACCGACCCTGGCTCGGTAATCATCGCCAGCGATGAAGACGGCCGTCTCCGGGGCATCGCCATTCATCGCATGCTACAGCTGCTGAGTGAACAAGTGGAAAATATCCTTCCCCAGGTCGCCGCAGAACTGAACCTGCCGGTAGAAGACCCTGATCTGGCCGCCTGGTTTGAAAAGGCCAACACGGTATTTCACCATGCCGGTTTCGCCCATTTCTTCGACCCGACAAAATACGAAAGCGCCCACAACGAAGTCCCACTCAACTACAGGCACGAGAGTCAAAACATCTTTGGTATTATCGACCGACTAGTGGTCGCCAAAGACCGCCTCTGGCTCGTGGACTACAAAACCCATCGCGTCAGCGACCCCGCCACACTGGATACCCTGGCCGCCCACTACCAGCCACAATTGCAGTACTACCAGGCCGGTGTTCAACGTCTGTGGCCCGGGCTGAGCATTTTTGCAGGCCTGTTATTCACCCACAGCCTGACCTGGATGCCCTTGCGCGGCACACCGAACACTCCCCTTCACAGCAATGAGGAAGCCGGTTCAACATCAACAGCGAACGAATGATGGGTGCAAAATTCTGTGCCTCCATTCTGTAACGCCAGTGTAACCCCATGCATACCCGCCCCCCGAAAACCCATTTACTCCAGAAAGAAACTCAAAGAACGGTGGACAAACCAACGGCTTTCGATTTTACTATAGAGAACAATAACAAATTAACAGTACATGGATGACAACTAATGGTTTCAAGCTTATCCCACAGCACCATTTTACTGGTGGAAGACAATCCCGATGATGAAGCCCTGACCCTGCGGGCTCTTGAAAAGAACAACCTGGCCAATGAAGTGGTGGTGGCGCGGGACGGCGTCGAGGCGCTGGAATATCTGTTTGCCGAAGGCAAGTATGCCGACAGAAATCCCGCCGCAGTACCCGCCCTGGTATTACTGGACATTCAGTTACCTAAAATCGACGGTTTCGGGGTACTGAAACGACTACGGGCCACAGAACACACCCGCTATCTGCCGGTGGTAATGCTTACCTCCTCCGCCCAGCAGGAAGACATTCTCACCAGCTACGGGCTGGGCGCCAACAGCTACATCCGCAAACCCGTGGACTTTGACGAATTCATGGAAACCGTGAGCCAGCTGGGGCCCTACTGGCTGTTGCTGAACCAACAACCCGAAACCGTCTGACTCCCGTTAGATTTCCAGCAATGACTCGAGTCGCTCCAGGTCATTGACGACCTTCCAGCGGCCCCCTCCCGTTTCGACCCGCTGCTTCCAACCTTCGAGTCGGCCCAGGTATTCGCGGGGATCCACATTGTCACTGCGCAACTTGGTGACATTCAGCGCGACCACGTTATAGCCGCTGAGCGCCAGGGGGATCTCCGCGCGCACAAAGCCCGGACGCAACTCCTCCTTGAGGTCAGAAAAGATCAGGATTGTCTTGTGGCCCGCACCGGATTCATTGAGGTACTCGATGGCCTGCAAAATTCCTCCGGTGATATCGGTATGCGAGCTGCTTTTCACCTCTTTGAGAAACTTGTTGATCTGTGCCTGAAAAATACGTTTTTGTTCGTTACTCGCACTGGGCCGCGCATCGAAGGTGGCCTTGGTAATAATATCCTTCTCACTGAAACTGCCCGTGTCCACCCGCGCCACAGCAAATGAATCACCGGGTTTGAGATCAGAGAGAATGTAATTGATCACCCGCTTGGCCTGTTCCAGCTCCTGGGTATAAGTACCAGAGGTATCGATCAACAGATAAACACCCCGTGTATCAGGTACCTGAGGCGCATCTTCAGACGAACAAGCCGCCAGGAGTATAGCCAAAGGCAGGAAACACAACATGAAGTAGATATTCTTTTTCATTATCAGAAATCCTTTTTCCGGGTTCACATGCTGTCGCGGGCAAATGAAGAGTTTGTTTCAGAGTCAACCACAGCATTTTCATTTTCGGTTTTTTTATCCATGCTCCCCTTGACCAATTGCTCAACCCATAATGGTGCGAAAATCAGCAAATCGTACACACTGATCAGCATGCGCCCGGCGAAACGTGCCACATTACCCAACAGGCGCAGCAACCAGTTAAGACCGCGCAACAAAGCCACGGCAAGCACGCCCAGCACAGTACGCAGGGAATGCACGAAGGACTCCAGTGGTATCGCCACAAAGGTCAGGGCAAAGGGCAGGATAAAACCCATGCCCATTTGCGCGGCAGTGGTGATCCACAGATGTGAGTTCTGCACGATTTCCGTGGCCCCATCGGCACGCAACAATGCGCGGGTGGCCGCAGCATCCTGCATCAACAGCTCACGCATGTAGGCCAGTCCCGCTTCGATACCCGCCAGGGAAAACAGAAAGATGAAGGCGGCCCAGAGAATCACCCGCCGCAACTTGTCATCCAACGCGCCAATCACCGGAAACAGGCGGGTGATGCGTAGGGATTCCATAAGAAACAGGCCCATGGCGATCTCCACGAGAATAATCACCATGGCGGCGATATTGGCCACCGGGTAGCCCATAATGCGTGAAGTACCGCCCACCATTTCGGCCATGGGCGTGGCGATCAGGTTGAAGTTGATGGCCGCACCACCTACGGCAATGGCCAGCACAAACGCTGCCACAAAGAATTGGGTAATAGACGAAGATGACAGCGTACGCACCGCCTGGTTGGTGCCCTGTACGATACCTTCATATTCCGCCATGTGCCGATCGATGCTCTTGGAACGCATCAGCAAACTCTCGACATTTTTGTTGACTTCCGATAAACGCGCCGCCACCTTGCGCCAGTGAGGCATCATGCCCTTGAGAATCTGATGACGTTCTCGGCTGGACTTGCGGCATTGGGCAATGGCGTCTTCACTGGCCTTCTCCAGCGAGGCATGAATATCCTCGAGGATATTGCTCACCACCGGATCGCCCTTGGCGGGGATCTTCGCCACCGCCTCCACGGCCTTGATCCAGCCCGGCGGCGCAGGTGGCACTTCGGTGCTTGACTGATAGTCTTCATCCAGCCGCGTTGCTTCTTCGCTCAATCGGCGATGCAAGGCGGGATACTCGGCAAGATCACGGCGCACCGTGGCATCGATGCGCTCGAATTCACGTTCGATCATGCGCTCCGCCGCCTCCCGGCCCTGAGCCAGCAACACGTCCTTGTTACGCTGCAACATCCAGTACTCGGCGCGAGCCACCGCATTTGCGGTAAGACGCAGGCCATTGTGAATTACCCGGCTCAGGGAAGTAATGGCCTGGTGCGCCGGCTCACGTGCGATGTACAGCAGCGCCGCCAGGAGCACAAACCAGATCATCCCGGACGCAAAGGCGCTGGGCACTATCATATAAACATCCATAAACGACATATCGACCTCCTCGATATGAGCCAAGCAAGTATGAAAAATGAAACAGACAGCAACAAAGGCTTGCCACCCACTGCACATGTTATAGGTCAAGCCTTGCTAAAAAACACCAACCGAATCACAAAAAGATCGATGACGCCCCATGCTACATTCATCTTGAACGCCTGTCACAACGCCGGGGTTCCACCTAAAATCCATGCACAAACAGTAAATTAAGGAACCCCTGATTAATTCTGGGACAGCGAGATTGTGAGATGAAATGATTCAGCGCAAGGCGTGGATCGCCGCCAATAGCGGGACTATTGGCAAGATTCGCAACGCCGCGATGGATGATTTCAATCGCAAGGTCACGTTCCATGAATTAATAAGGGGTTCATCAACAAAAACAGTAGGCTAAAAAAAGGCCGGCAGGAATGCCGGCGCTTTTGGTTCATTACAAATGTATTATTTAGCCCTGGGTTTTGAGTTGCTCCAGGATCTTGAGCAAACGATTGGGTTCAACATAACCGGGAATCACCCGCCCGCTTTCCAGCACCAGGGTCGGTGTGCCGGTCACGCCCACCAGCTTGGCCGCCTGCATGTGTTTTTTCACTGGATTATCACATTCCGCCTTGGGCAGGTTAACGCCGGATTTGGCCTGGGTCATGGCATCCTGTTTATCCTTCGCACACCACACCGATACTGCCTTGTAATAAGAGGGCGTATTCACCCCTGAGCGCGGATAGGCCATGTAACGAAAGGCGATACCAAGGTCATTGTACTGTTTCATTTGCTTGTGCATTTTACGGCAGTAGCCACAGTCAATATCGGTGAACGCGGTGATGGTGAACTTCACCTTGTCTGCCGGTGGAGAGAATACAATCATATCCTTTTGATCCATCTCGCGTACCAGCTTGGCACGCGCTGCCCGACGCTTGCTTTCAGTAAGATTCACCTGGCTTTTCAGGTCATACAGATCCCCTTCCAGCATGTAACGGCCATCGGCGGAGATGTAGATGATCTGTGGCCCGTAAATGGCTTCATACATGCCGGGAAAGGCGGCGGGCTTGATGCTGTCGGGCTGGGCCTGGGGCATCAACTTGCCTAACACCGATTTGATGGCCACGATGTCTTCGGCCTCGCCGGCGTTGGCGATGGAACCCAGCGAAAGTCCCAGAAACAAAACCAGGCTAACGGCGGTGGTGGGGATACTGCGTTTGGAAAAAATTTTCATGCGAATGCGTTAACCTCGTTTTTCTTTCGTTTGATAAATGATGTATGGGATCAATCCCGGAAGTTGGTGAACTGCAGGGGCAGGCCGAAGTCCTTGTCCTTGAGCATGGCCATCACCGCCTGCAGGTCATCGCGCTTTTTGCCGGTGACCCGCACCTGTTCGCCCTGGATGGCCGCCTGCACCTTGAGCTTGGCGTCCTTGATGGCCTTGACGATCTTCTTCGCGGTTTCCTTGTCCAACCCCTCGCGCACGGTCACGGTCTGCCTTGATTTCATGTTGCTGGTCTGTGGCTCGCCGATGTCCAGGCAACCGGTGTCGATTTTCCGTTTGACCATTTTATTGCGCAAAATATCCATCATTTGTTTCAGCTGGAAGGGTCCATCGGCGATGAGCGTCAGTTCGTTGCCCTTTTGCTCGAAGCTGGCGTCCGAACCGCGAAAGTCGAAGCGCGTGCCCACCTCGCGGTTGGCCTGGTCCACGGCATTGGTCAGTTCATGCATTTCCACTTCGGACACCACGTCAAATGAGGGCATTGCCGTTTCTCTCCGTATTCCCGTATTCGTTGTTGTTAGCCGCGCGGATGATGTTCGGCATGCAGGCTCTTCAGGCGTTCCCGCGCCACGTGAGTATAAATTTGTGTGGTGGACAAGTCACTGTGTCCCAGCAGCATCTGCACCACGCGCAGGTCGGCGCCGTGATTGAGCAGGTGGGTGGCGAAACTGTGGCGCAGGGTGTGGGGCGACAGCGGCTTGTCAATGCCCGCCAGCCGGGCGTGTTTTTTGATGAGATGCCAGAAGGCCTGGCGGGTCATGCCCGCGCCGCGGGCGGTAACGAACAGGGCATCGCTCTCGCGCCCCTTGAGCAGCTCGACCCGTGCCGTGTCCAGATACCGCGTCAGCCAATGGGCGGCCTGCTCGCCCAGGGGCACCAGTCGTTCCTTGCTGCCCTTGCCCAGGGTGCGCACCACCCCCTGGCGCAGGTTGAGCTGGGGCAGGCGCAGGCCCACCAGTTCCGAGACCCGCAGGCCCGTGGCGTAGAGCAGCTCCAGCATGGCGCGGTCGCGCAGGCCCAGGGCGGTGGCGGTGTCCGGCGCCTCGATCAGCGCCTCCACGTCGGCCTCGGTGAGGGACTTGGGCAGGGGGCGGCCCAGCTGCGGTGCATCGATACGGTCGCTGGGATCGGCGGCCAGGCGTCCGTCGCGCACCGCCAGCTGATAAAAGCGCCGCAGGCTGGAAAGCAGCCGCGCCGTGGTGCGCGGCTTGGCCTCGGCGGCCACCCGCGCCGCCAGGTAGGCCAGCAGGTCCTCGCGTTGCGCCGCCAGCAACCCTGCCCCACGCCGCTCGTGCAGCCAGCGGGCGAAACCCCGCAGATCGCGCCCGTAGGCCGCCAGGGTATTGCGGCTCAGGCCGCGCTCCATCCACAGGGCATCGAGGAAGCGGTCGATTTCGGTCGTATCAAGCACGGTGTCCCCCACAGTGCCGGCCATGGATTCAGCCACCCCCTACTCCCTCGTGAGCCAGCAGCGCCCGCTTGAAACGCAGCTTCTCTCCCTCGCGCTGCCCGGCATAACCGCCGATGCCCGTGCGGGCGAGGATGCGATGACAGGGCAGCACGATGGGCAGGGGATTGCGCCGGCAGGCCTGGCCCACGGCCTGGGCCCCGCCCCGCATCCCCAGTCGCCGCACCAACTGGCCATAGGTGGCCGTCTCCCCCGCGGGCACCCCGCGCAGCGCCGACCACAGCCGGCGCTGGAAGGGCGTGCCGTGCAGGGCCAGGGGCAGGTCGAAAACATGCTGTGGATCGTCGAGATAGGCCCGCAGCTGGCGGGCCACCTCTGCGGCCAGGGAAGTGCGTGGCGCCTGCGGGATGGTTGCGTGGTACAGGATATGGATGCCGGTGAGGGCCTCGTTTTCGGTGTCAATGGCCAGCATCACCGCCTGACCGGCCAGGGCAAAGGGCAGGATGGCGGCAGGCAGGTCGGTAGAAGAAGGCGCGGGCTGCATGGGCCTATTCTGAACAAGCCGCGGGGTAATAAAAAGGGGGGTAGGTGTTTTCACACCCGGCAATTGTTCATCGTCTCAAAATAATTGCTACAGGGTTATTTCCTCGTGTGGGAGCGCCTTTCCAGGCGCGATTCACGCCTGGAAAGGCGCTCCCACGGTATTTGGCATTGGATAAACGCTATGGGATTTACTCGCGTTCATTCGCCGCACCTTCGGGCATTCCCAAGGAGATGAATGCCCACCGATATCTGTCGGGCGGCCATCAAATAAACCGGGACGATCTATTTGATGGCCGGGTTCATAAAAAACGCCCGGACAAGCCGGGCGTTAAAAACTCGATTACAAGGATAATCGACTTACAGCTTTTCCTTGATGCGTGCGGCCTTGCCGGTGAGTTCGCGCAGGTAGTACAGCTTGGCGCGACGCACGTCGCCACGGCGCTTGACCTGGATCTCGCTCACCAGAGGGCTATAGGTCTGGAACACGCGCTCCACGCCTTCGCCGTGGGAGATCTTGCGCACCGTGAAGGAGGAGTTCAGTCCGCGGTTGCGCTTGGCGATCACCACGCCTTCAAAGGCCTGCAGGCGCTCGCGGTTACCTTCCTTCACCCGCACCTGCACCACGACCGTGTCGCCGGCGCCGAATTCCGGGATCTCTTTGTTCATCTGCTCGGCTTCGAGTTGCTTAATGATGTCGCTCATGACCTGCTCCAGTGCGTACCGCTGAAAATTTGAAAGGCGCGGATTATACCTGTATTCGAATGAAGAAAGAACAGGAAATCACCGATTTTTTCCGTCATTCCGGCCCGTAGGGTAGACACGCCTTTTGTGCCCATGCGGTATACGCGGATTGGCGCGTGGGCACAAAAAGCGTGCCCACCCTTCTACGGATTACTGCTCGTGCTCGCGGATGAATTCCTCCAGCAAGGCTTGCTGGGTTTCATCCAGGGTCAGCCCTTCCAGCAGATCCGGGCGACGCAGCCAGGTGCGGCCCAGGGCCTGTTTCTGGCGCCAGCGGTGAATGGCCTGGTGATCGCCGCTGGTAAGCACCGCGGGTACCGGCTCACCGTCCACCTGCTCGGGACGGGTATAGTGCGGATAGTCCAGCAGGCCGTCGCTGAAGGAGTCCTGCCCGGCGGAGTCCTCGTGACCCAGGGCGCCGGGCAACAGGCGGGTCACGCCGTCGATGATCACCATGGCCGCCAGCTCACCACCGCTGAGCACGTAGTCGCCGATGGACCATTCCTCGTCTATTTCCGTGGCGATGAGCCGCTCGTCCACCCCCTCGTAGCGGCTGGCCACCAGCACCAGCCCCGGCAGTGTCGCCAGTTCGTGCAGGCCGGCCTGGTCCAGGGTGCGCCCCTGGGGCGAGAGATGAATGACCCGCGCGCCCTCGGGGGCCTGCGCCCGGGCGGCGCGGATCGCCTTCCGCAGGGGTTCCACCCTCATTACCATGCCGGGGCCGCCGCCGTAGGGGCGGTCGTCCACGGTACGGTGTTTGTCGGTGGTGAAGTCGCGGGGATTGTGGCCGTGAATCGACACGATGCCCTGCGCCACGGCGCGGCCGGTGATGCCCGCCTCGCTCACCGCCGCGAGCATCTCCGGGAACAGGGTAACCACGCCGAAGTGCATGGCCTGCGGGGTGTTGTCGGTGTTATCACTCAAAATCGGTGTCCCAGACGCAGGGTGGGCACGTTTTTTGTGCCCACGCGGAAAAAAACAACCCACGCGTGGGCAAAAAAACGTGCCCACCCTACCGCTGTGGTGAATTCCCCCGGAAACAGGCCGACCACACCAATGTGCAGCTTGGAATTGGTATTTTCGGCAGAATCACTCAAAATCGGCATCCCAGTCCACTTGCAGGGTGCCGGCCTCGAGGTCCACCTTTTTGACGATGGGTCCGGTGACGTAGGGAATCAGCCGCTCGCGCTCGCCCTTCACCACCAGCACGTCGTTGGCGCCGGTCTCCAGCAGGTGATCCACCCTGCCCAGGGAAACCCCCTCGGTGGTGAGCACCTCCAGGCCCTCGAGATCGCTCCAGTAATATTCCCCCTCCTCCGTGGGCGGCAGCTGATCGCGGCGAATGGCGATCTCCCGCCCGGTGAGGCGCGCGGCGGCATCGCGGTCGTCACAGCCCTTGAACTTGGCCACGAAGGCCTTGCCGTGGGTCCTGGCCTCGGTGACGGGGGCGATGGGCCAGGTACCGCTCTTCGCATCCTTGAAATACCAGGGATCGTAGTCCAGCAGGTTGTCCGCCGGCTGGGTGAAGGAAAAGACTTTCACCCAGCCGCGCACGCCATAGGGCGCGCCGATCTTGGCGATGACCAGGTAGTCCGTCTTGGGAGAGCTGGTTGGATTGTCAGAAGCCACGGTGAGCACCCCGGCTGGAAAGAAGGCGACCGGTCTGTGCCGGTCGCCGATTCTGCTGGCCAGCTTAGGCCGCGGCCTTTTTCTGCTGCTTGAGCAGGCCGGAAACACGGTCGGACATTTGCGCGCCCTGGGATACCCAGTGGTCGATGCGCTCGATATCGAGACGCAGAGTCTCCTCTGCGCCGGTGGCGCGGGGATTGTAAAAGCCCAGGCGCTCGATAAAGCGGCCGTCGCGCTTGTTGCGGCTGTCGGTCACAACGATGTGATAGAAAGGACGCTTTTTCGCGCCGCCGCGTGACATACGAATGGTTACCATGAGTGTAAATCCTTCAGCAATCAGTAATTTGGTGGTTTCGTCCGGGTACAAACCAAACCCGCCAGGACGAAAGAGCCGCGCATTTTACGCCAATTCCCGCGAAAAGGAAATGGGCGCGGCCCGTGTCCCAGGGAGATGCATCTCCATCCTATCCTCAGCCTGAAGGGCCAGGTACGACCAACTGGATTCAGGCCTGTGCCACAAACCACGTGGCCTAGGGATTTCCTCGCACCGCCACCCAGAAAGGGAATTCGCCAACCCTGAAGGTTTTGACGATTTTCAAGGTCTGGGTGTCGATGACCACGAATTTATCCTCCGAGGTAATGGCCACGTACAGCCAGCGGCCATCCCTGCTGACGCGTACGCCATGGGGGCCATAACCCACCTTGATGGTTTTCACCACTTTCAGACTTTGCGCATCGATCACGCTCACCGTGTCGTCGGCAATGGCTCCGGTGTAGATGTATTTGCCGCCCGGTGCGATATCGATGCCGGCATGGCCGTTGCCCACAGGAATCACTTTCAATACCTTTTTCGTTTTAAGGTCCAGCACGCCCACTGAATTGCTGAGGTCACGGATGTAAACGATGTTGCCGTCGTCGGACAGATCGAGATTATGCGGATTGGGAATGCCCGGCGTGGGGATCACGGTGTAATTGTGCGACCGGGTATCGATCACCCCCAGTCCTGCGCCACCCTGTAATGTTACATAGGCCTTGGCCCCATCGGCGCTGAAACGCAGATTGTGCGGTGTTTTGTCCACGGGAATCGTCGCCAGCACCTGATAATTGTCCAGGCTCACCACGCTGATACTCGCCTCGCCTTCATTGGCGACATACACTTCCTTTCCGTTAGGCGACACCTTTAATCCCTTGGAGGCCTTGCCCACTTTCACTTTCGCCAGTCGCTTATGGCTGCTCGTATCAAACACATAAATACTTTGCATCTTGGGACTGCTCACCACAAGGCGTTTACCATCGGGGGTAATGGAGTTGTAAAGCATCACCGGATCACCCTTCCATACCTTCTGCCCGGGGTATTCGGCGATCTCACCAGAATCTTTCAGGGTAAGAAAAATGTTCTCGGGGAATAAATCGTTGGCCTGGGTACTCATGCTTGTCAGCAGCAAGACCCCTGCAAGCAAAGCTCTTCTGGAAAACCTTTTTTCAAGTCTATGCGTAGTCTCTTTCACTTTTTTCTCCTGTCAACCATCATTAGGCGTAAAACATCTCTTGAATCAGTGCTGCAACATTCTGTGGGTTCATGTCTGCGCTGCGCATTACCAGCACGGATAATCCCTCACGTGGATGAATCACCTGCCACTGCATCGAATTGATCTCACCCTGCTGCGCACCCCATGTGGGAATATCAAAACCACCATCACGAATAAACAGATTCACTTCTCCGCGTATGGCTCCGGCAATACGCAAGTGTGTGGTTTTTGTTTTGTTCAAGGTGCAATACTTGGCCATCTTCACCTTCATACCAGGCAAGGGCGGCTGAATGTTCCGGGATTGCAACTGCACACGCATGGCGTCATCAAAGAGATAACGCGCCTGATCGTTTCGTTCGGCATCACTGGCAATGTCCTGCATGGCCAGAGTGACGATAGCGGGCGTGGTTTGCTGGACAACTAAAAAAAGTGTCAAAAGCGCCAACAAGACACTGGTGGACACGCCCATCAGCATACGTGGCGTTACTGTGCGCTGCCCTGCTTGTTCTTTAAGCTGCGTGTGCCAGTTGTTGCGAAGCTTTTTTTCAAGTGACACCGGCACTTCTGGTTGTTTCAGCGATCGTTCAAGTTGTTTATCGTTCATCGGTATGCTTCTCACTTCTAACATTATCTAGCTGCACGACATTGCCATCACCCGCGGCTATCGCCAATTCCGCCAGTACTTGGCGCGCCCGCGACAGGCGGCTCATCACCGTGCCTTTGGGAACCTGCAACTGCTCACTGATTTCCTCGTAACTGAAACCCTGCAGGTAATGCAGCAACACTACGTCACGATGGTTGGCCGACAGGTTCTCCAGGGCGCGATAAATCAACAGCAAACGCTGCGGTTCATCGTCTGTTTTCCCTGTCACCAGCTCACTTAGGTGGTTCATCGTTTCAGTATGGCGATACTGATATCGCTGCTCCCGGTAAATGGCGCGACGCAAGATGGTCAGCAACCAGGGCAAGGCCTTGTCAGATTCTTTCAGGCTGTCCATCGCCACCCAGGCTTGATAAAACGCCTCCTGCACCATTTCCGCCGCCACATCACGATTACCCGTCATCCACAGGGCATGACGATACAGCGCCGTGTGATGCGTACTGATCCACTCGTCAAACTGTGCTCTTGATGCAGCTTTACGAAATAATTTCATTGTTGTCTTTTCTTGCTCACACCCGGACGAGTGCCGGACGACTGTGGTATACAGGCCAAAGTACAGGCCTAATAATGGCTTCTTGAAAGAATAGTGTGGAGATGTGCGGAAATTATTCCTTGGATCGGGAAATAAATTTTCCGCGCAAAAATAGGAACCGTTACAGACTTACGGAATCGCGGCGTTATTAGTCGTCTCAAAATAATTACTACAGAGTTCCTTACCCTGTGTGGGAGCGCCTTTCCAGGCGTGAATCGCGCCTGGAAAGGCGCTCCCACAGTATTTGGAATTGTATAAGCGCGCTATGGGAACGACGATCAAAGAAAGGAAACAACACTGAGCTTAGAGATGGCTTTTACTCGTCACTCGATACTAGACGCTAGACACTGATCAAAACGGCATCCCCGGTGGCATCCTGCCTTTCAGTCCACGCATCATCTTCGCCATGCCGCCACCCTTCATCTTTTTCATCATCTTCTGCATCTGCGTGAACTGCTTGAGCAGACGGTTGACGTCCTGCACCTGGGTGCCCGAGCCGGCGGCGATACGCCGCTTGCGCGAGCCCTTGATGATGGCGGGGAACTGGCGTTCCTTCATGGTCATGGAATTGATGATGGCCTCGAGGCGCTTGAACTGGTTTTCGTCGACGTTTTTCGCCGCCGCGCCCATCTGCCCCATACCGGGCATCTTGTCCATCAACGCGGCGATGCCGCCCATGTTCTGCATCTGCTGCAGCTGGTTGCGGAAATCCTCCAGGTCGAAGCCCTTGCCCTTGGCCACTTTTTTGGCGAGCTTTTCCGCTTCCTTGTGGTCCACCTTGTGCTGGGCCTCTTCGATGAGCGAGAGCACGTCGCCCATGCCGAGGATGCGCGAGGCCATGCGGTCCGGGTGGAAGGGTTCCAGCGCGGTGGTCTTTTCGCCCACGCCGAGGAACTTGATGGGCTTGCCGGTGATCTGGCGAATGGACAGCGCGGCGCCGCCGCGGGCATCGCCATCGGTCTTGGTGAGGATCACGCCGGTGAGCGGCAGGGCCTCGTTGAAGGCCTTGGCGGTGTTGGCGGCGTCCTGGCCGGTCATGGCGTCCACTACGAACAGGGTCTCAATGGGCTCGAGACCGGCGTGCAGTTGCTTGATCTCGGTCATCATCTCGTCGTCGATGGCCAGGCGGCCGGCGGTATCGACGATGAGCACGTCCATGGCCTGTTTGCGCGCCTGGTCCAGGGCGTTACGGGCGATGTCCAGCGGCTTCTGCGAGGGGTCGCTGGGGAAGAACTCCGCCCCCACCTCGCCGGCCAGGGTCTTCAGCTGTTCAATGGCGGCTGGGCGGTAGACGTCGGCGCTGACCACCATCACGGACTTTTTCTTGCGCTCCTTCAACCAGCGCGCCAGCTTGGCCACGCTGGTGGTCTTGCCCGAGCCCTGCAGGCCGGCCATGAGAATCACTGCGGGGGGCCGGGTACTGAGATTCAGCTCCTCGTTGGCCTCGCCCATCACCTTGACCAGCTCGTCGTTGACGATTTTCACCAGCGCCTGGCCCGGGGTGAGGCTTTGCATCACGCCTTCGCCCAGGGCGCGTTCCTTGACGTGGTCGATGAATTCGCGCACCACCGGCAGGGCCACGTCGGCCTCCAGCAGGGCCATGCGCACCTCGCGCAGGCTGTCCTTGATGTTGGCTTCGGTGAGCCGCGCCTGGCCGCGCAGGGTTTTGAGGGTGGCGCCGAGGCGCTCGCTTAAGCTGTCAAACATGGTTTTTC
>Ga0256832_1001939_pt1 | contig 14068 bp, 10 predicted proteins | sample 134614metaG_FD_190534 | JGI IMG/M metagenome (GOLD analysis project Ga0256832, IMG submission 190534) | Hydrothermal vent microbial communities from Lau Basin, Pacific Ocean - 134-614 | ecosystem: Environmental > Aquatic > Marine > Hydrothermal vents | place: Pacific Ocean: Lau Basin | collected...
CGAGCCTCGTCGAGGACGACAAGCTCGAGCTCGCCCTGCGGCTTCTGGAACGCGCCCGCGAGCTCGACAAGCCGCTGCTGCTCCCCTCCGACGTGGTGGCGGCGCGGGCGATCCGCGAGGACGCCGAGACCCGGGTCGTGCCCGCGGACGCCGTGCCCGAGGGCTGGATGGGGCTCGACATCGGCCCCGCTACCCGCGAGGCCTTCGCCTCCGCGCTCGCCGGAGCGCGCACCGTCTTCTGGAACGGCCCGATGGGCGTCTTCGAGACGCCCCCGTTCGACGCCGGCACCCTGGCCGTGGCCGAAGCCCTCGCCGCGCTCGACGCCTACACCGTGGTCGGCGGCGGCGACTCGGTGGCCGCCGTGAACCGGTTGGGCTACGCCGGCCGCTTCAGCCACGTCTCCACCGGCGGCGGGGCGAGCCTGGAGTTCCTGGAGCGCGGCACCCTGCCCGGCATCGAGGCCCTGGGCGGCCTCAGCCCCGAGGAGGTGGCCTCGTGAGGACCCCGCTGCTCGCCGGCAACTGGAAGATGCACAAGACGCCCAGCGAAGCCCGCGTCTGGTTCGCGGAGTTCCTGGAGGCCAACCCCGCGCTGCAAGGCGGCGGCCGGGCGGCCGTCGAGGTGGCCCTGCTCCCCTCGTTCCCTCTCCTACCCGTAGCCGCCGAGCAGCTCGCGGGGAGCGGCGTGGCCTGGGGGGCGCAGGACGTTTCCGCGCACGGCTTCGGCGCCTACACCGGCGAGGTGGCCGCCGAGCAGCTGGCCGACCTGGGCTGCCGCTACGTCGTCGTGGGCCACAGCGAGCGCCGCGCCTACTGGAACGAGTCGGACGCCCTCGTCGCCGCCAAAGCGCGTCGCGCCATGGAGGCGGGCCTGGTGCCCATCCTTTGCGTCGGCGAGCGACTCGAGGAGCGCGAGGCGGGGCGGGCGGTGGCCTTCACCCTCGAACAGCTCGCGGGCAGCCTCGAAGGGGTGGAGCTCACGACCGGCGAGGAGCTGGTGATCGCCTACGAGCCCGTCTGGGCCATCGGTACCGGCAAGACGGCCTCCGCGGACGACGCCCAGTCCATGGCCGCCGCCATCCGCGGCTTCCTCGCCCGGCGCTACGGCGAGGCCGTGGCCGCGCGCACCCGCATCCTCTACGGCGGCTCGATGAAGCCCGCGAACACCGCCGAGATCCTGGCCGGCCCCGACGTGGACGGCGGCCTCGTCGGCGGCGCGAGCCTCGAGGTGGCCTCCTTCAGCGCCATGGTCGAGGCCGCGGGCTAATTGCGTTCGTTGACCACGACGCCGGGGCGCGCGCCCCGGCGTTCTTGCGTACTAAGAGGCGACGAGGCGCTCGAGGAACTCGCGGTGCAGGCGGTCGTCGCCGGTCAGCTCCGGGTGAAAGGAGGTGGCCCAGAGGCGGTCCTGCTCCGCGAAGACGACGCGGCCCTGGTAGCGGGCGCGCACCCGCACCCCCTCCCCCACCCGCACGATCTCAGGAGCGCGGATGAAGACGGCGCGGAAGGGGGCGTCGAGCCCCTCGATCTGGAGATCGGCTTCGAACGAGTCCACCTGGCGCCCGAAGGCGTTGCGGCGCACGGCGATGTCCATGATCTCCAGGTGAGGCTGCCGGTAGTCCAATATTTCCCGAGCCATCCAGATCGCCCCGGCGCAGGTTCCCCAGACGGCCAGGCCTCCGGCCTGGTAGGCTGCGCGCACGGCGGCGTCGAGCCCGTACTCGGCGGCCAGTTTGCCGATGGTGGTGGACTCGCCCCCGGGCACGACGAGGCCGCCGAGCCCCTCCAGGTGCCCCGGCAGGCGCACCTCGCGCACGCGCGCGCCCAGGCGCTCGAGCATCTGCTTGTGTTCACGGAAGTCGCCCTGAAGGGCCAGCACGCCGACGTTCTTCGCCTCGCTCACGCCCTCCAGCTTAGCGCCGCCGGACGAAAAAGAGAACCCCCGCCGCGGCGGGGACTCTTCGCGAAAGACGCGTTCACCAGCCGCGCCGGGCCATGCGCTCTTCCTCGCTGAGCTCATCCAGGTTGATGCCAACCATCGGCTCGCCCAGGTCCTCGCTCACCTCGGCGAGGATCTCGGGGTCGTTGTAGTGGGTAACCGCGCGCACGATGGCGCGGGCGCGGCGGGCGGGGTCGCCCGACTTGAAGATGCCCGAGCCCACGAAAACGCCGTCCATGCCCAGGTGCATCATCAGCGCGGCGTCCGCGGGGGTGGCCACGCCGCCGGCGGCGAAGTTGACGACCGGCAAGCGGCCGTGCTCGTGCACGTAGCGGACCAGCTCGTAGGGCGCCTGGAGGTTCTTGGCCTCGGCCATGAGCTCGTCTTCGCGCATCCCCTGGATGCGGCGGATGGCCTTCATGACGTTGCGGGCGTGACGCACCGCCTCCACCACGTTGCCGGTGCCGGCCTCCCCTTTGGTGCGGATCATGGCCGAGCCCTCGGCGATGCGGCGCAGGGCTTCGCCCAGGTCGCGGGCGCCGTTGACGAAGGGTACCTTGAAGGCCCACTTGTCGATGTGGTGCTCCTCGTCGGCCGGGGTGAGGACCTCGGACTCGTCGATGAAGTCGACCCCCAGGGCCTCGAGGATCATGGCCTCGGCGAAGTGGCCGATGCGCACCTTGGCCATCACCGGGATGCTGACCGCGGCCATGATCTCCTTGATGACCTTGGGGTCCGACATGCGCGCCACCCCGCCCTGGGCTCGGATGTCCGCGGGGACGCGCTCGAGCGCCATCACCGCCACCGCACCCGCCTCCTCGGCGATCTTGGCCTGCTCGGGCGTGGTCACGTCCATGATGACGCCGCCCTTGAACATTTCCGCGAAACCGGTTTTTACGCGAAGGGTGCCCTTTTCCATTTTGTTCTCCTTTTTCTTAGTGCGGCAGGTAGCTCCAGGGGTTGCGCGTACCCCCGTGGATGCGAACCTCGAAGTGCAGGTGCGGGCCGGTGGCGAACCCGGTGCGGCCGACGTAGCCCAAGAGCGCCCCCTGCTTGACGCGCTGGCCGCGCTTGACGGCGATGCGCGACATGTGGGCGTAGAGCGTCTCCACGCCGCCACCGTGGTCTACCTTTACGTAGTAGCCGTAGCCGACGCGCGACCAGCCGGCCTCGACCACCACCCCGCCCTTGGCGGCGTAGATCGGCGTACCCTGCGGCGCGGCCAGGTCGATGCCGGTATGCACCCTGCGGAAGCGACGGTAATAGCGCGAGTCGTGGTAGGCCGCGGTGATCTTGAAGTGGCCCAGCGGCCACTGGAAACCCTTGGCCGAGGTGCCGCCCCGGTAGGCCACCTGGCGCAGCCGGGCCGCGCGTTCGGCCGCGAGCCGGCGGCGACGCTCCTCGGCTAGACGGCGCTCTTCTTTGCGGCGCTGTTCGAGCCGGGCCATGGCCTCCTGGGCCGCCACACCCGGAACCAGCACGCGGTCCCCCGGTTTGATGGCCAGGGGATTGTCGAGCCCGTTGGCCCGCGCGAGGCGCGCAAGGTCGACGCGGTAGCGGCGGGCGATGTCCTCCAGGGTCTCACCCTCCTGAATCGAAACCAAGAGCCCGCGTTCGCGGGTCGGGACGTACAGGCGCGTGCCTACGCTGAGGCGGTCGAGGCTCGCGAGGTCGAGGTTGGCGGATACCAGGTCGATGATGCGGAGGCCGTAGGTCTTGGCGATGCGCTCCAGCGAGTCGCCGGTGCGCACGGTGTAGACGAGGACTCCGGGCGGCAGCCTGGGTTCGTCCTCGCGCTGGGCCTCGATGGGAACCTTGAGCAGCTGCCCGGGCTGCAGGAGGTCGCGCTTGAGTCCGGAGAGCTTCTTGATGGCTCCGATGTCGCTACGGTAACGGGAGGCGATCAGCAGGAGCGATTCGCCGGGCTCGACCTCGTGAAAAACCACCCCGTGGTTCGGGGCGGGTTCGAGCACGACGATCTCGTCCTGGGGGGGGTGCATCGCCGCTTCAAGCTCGGGTAGGATATCGAGCGGCGAGATGGGGATGGCGAGCAGGCTGCCCGCAAAAAGCCACGACCGTATTGAGCCTTGCTGATTCGCCACGCGCGCCTCCAACGGGGATTATACCCCCGCGCGTTACTTGGCCGCCAGGGTCGCCAGGAACTCCTGGTTCGACTTGGTGCGCTTGAGTCGGCCCAGCAGCATCTCCATCGCCTCGGCCGGGTCCATGTCGGCGAGCACCTTGCGCAGCAGCCACATCTTGTGCAGCACTTCTTCGCCGAGCAGCAGCTCCTCGCGGCGGGTGCCCGACTTGAGGATGTCGATCGCCGGGAAGATGCGGCGCTCCTCGAGCCGGCGCGAGAGGTGCAGCTCCATGTTGCCGGTGCCCTTGAACTCCTCGAAGATGACGTCGTCCATGCGGCTGCCGGTCTCGACCAGCGCGGTGGCCAGGATGGTCAGCGAACCCCCGCCGCGGATGTTGCGGGCCGCGCCCAGGAAGCGCTTGGGAAAGTGCAGCGCCGCCGAGTCGAGGCCGCCCGAGAGGGTGCGCCCGGTGGGCGGGGTGACCAGGTTGTTGGCGCGCGCCAAGCGGGTGATCGAGTCGAGCAGGATGACGACGTGGCCGCCCTCCTCGACGATGCGGCGGGCGCGCTCGTGGACGAACTCGGCCACGCGGATGTGGTTCTGGGGCGGTTCGTCGAAGGTGCTGGCGATCACCTCGGCCTTGCGCACCGACTCACGGAAGTCGGTCACCTCCTCGGGGCGTTCGTCGATGAGCAGCACGATCACCTTGACGTCGGGTTCGTTTTCGAGGATGGCGTTGGCGACCTTCTTGAGCAGCGTCGTCTTCCCCGCCTTGGGCGGCGCCACGATCAGCCCGCGCTGGCCACGCCCGATCGGCACCAGCAGGTCGATGACGCGAGTGGAGAGCTCCTCGGGGTTCGTCTCCAGCCTGAGCTGGCGGTCGGGGAACTGCGGAACCAGCTCGTCGAACTTGGGGCGCTTCAGCGCCTGGGCGGGCTCGAGCCCGTTGATGGCCTCCACCCGGATCAAGGTGCCGTAGCGCTCGTTCTCGCGCGGCGGGCGCGCCTTGCCGACGATGTAGTCGCCGGTGCGCAGCTGGAACTGCTTGATGAGCCCGGCGCTGACGATCACGCTGCGTGAGTCGAGGTTGTAGACGTTGTCCTGGAGGAAGCCGTAGCCGTCGGGGCTGGTCTCCAGGTAGCCCTTGGCCAGCGAGAGCCCTTCGTCCTTGGCCTGGTGCTCGAGGATGGCCATGACGAGCTCGTCCTTGCCCAGCTTCTTGTAGTTCTTGATGTCCAGCTGCGCCGCGAGCAGGTGCAGTTCGGGCAGGATCTTGGCGTTGAGTTCCTTGTAGGTCTGAGGGGTTTCGGTGGTGGTCTTTTTCTTGCTCATAGTTCTTGCTTCGCCTTCTCCCAATCGGCCAGGAAACGTTCCATGCCGATCTTGGTCAGGGGGTGTTGGATCATGGATTTGAGGACGCCGTAAGGAACGGTGGCGATGTCGGCTCCCGCAAGCGCGGAAGCGGTGACGTGCTGCGGATGGCGTACCGAAGCCGCGATGATCTCGGTGTCCAGGTCGTGCACGTCGAAGATCTCACGGATCGTCCGCACCAGCTCGACCCCGTCCCAGCCGATGTCGTCAACGCGCCCCAGAAAGGGGCTGACGTAGCGCGCGCCCGCGCGGGCGGCGAGCAGGGCCTGGTTGGCCGAGAAGACGAGGGTCATGTTGACCGCCACGCCCTCGTCCGCCAGCGCGCGGCACGCCCGGAGCCCCGCCTCGGAGATGGGTAGCTTGACGACGACGTGCTCGCTCAGTGCGGCGAGCTTGCGCCCTTCCTCCACCATGGCGTCGGCCTCGCTGGCCAGGGCCTCGGCCGAGACCGGAGCCTGTACGATGGACGCGATCTCACGAACGATCTCGGTGAAGCGCTCGTAAAAGGCGTTTTCGCTTTCGAAGCGCTCCCCCGCCTGGCGAAGCGCCCTCGCCACGAGGCTGGGGTTGGTGGTGACGCCGTCGAGGACGCCCAGGGCGTGGATTTCACGGATCTCCTGCACATTGGCGGTGTCGAGGTATAGCTTCATGAGGCTCCTTCTTCTTTTTACTTGGAAAAACCGCTTGCGTGGTTTAACTCATTGTACAGATCGTGCGTGAGAACTTCAAGTTGCGGCTACGGTGCCGTCTTTTGTAGGATGGCGGAAGACCGCGGCCTACCGAAGGCCGATTATAGCCCTGGAACGCCGCGGTGTAAAGGCTGCGAAGGGGACGCGAACGGGGTCCGCCTCCACTCAGCGAGCCGGGAGGGTGGGAGCCGGCTGGAGGTCCCGCAAGCCATCGCCCCGGAGCCGCGGGAAGAACGGCCTTCGGGCCCAGTAGAACCCGCCGGGTGCGCCCGATACAGCGCGAAAGAGAGCGGGAGAAGCGGTTCGTGGCCTGTGGCTTGTAGCTTGTGGTTTTACCACCTACCACGAACCACGAGCCACGAACCGGCGGCCGCAGGCCGCCTCCCGAAGCGCGGTGGTACCGCGGAGCCCTGGCTTCGTCCGCGCACGCCCGAGCGTGCGCGGTTTGTTTTGGGAGGAGAGATGGCAGGAGAGCAGCTGTTCCAACCCGTCGAAGACGTGCGCTTTCCCAAGCTCGAGGAGGCGGTTCTCGAGTTCTGGCGCTCCCACCGCATCATCGAGAAGAGCTTTGCGGCCAACGCCGAAGGCCCCCAGTACACCTTCTACGAAGGCCCCCCCACGGCCAACGGCCGCCCCGGCGTGCACCACGCGCAGGCCCGCAGCTACAAGGACCTCTTTCCCCGCTTCAAGCGCATGCAGGGCTTCCACGTACCCATGCGGGCCGGCTGGGATACCCACGGCCTGCCGGTGGAGCTCGAGGTCGAAAAGAAGCTGGGCCTGAAGCACAAGCACGAGATCGAGGCCTACGGCATCGAGAAGTTCAACGAGGCCTGTCGGGAATCGGTCTTCGAGTACGAGGGGGAGTGGCGCAAGTTCACCGAGCGCATCGCCTTTTGGGTGGACCTGGACCGCGCCTGGCGCACCCTCGACCCCAGCTACATCGAGTCGATCTGGTGGAGCCTGAGCGAGCTGTGGATGCGCGGTTTCCTCTACCGCGACTACAAGGTGGTGCCCTACTGTCCGCGCTGCGGGACCCCGCTCTCGAGCCACGAGGTTGCGCAGGGTTACGCCGAGATCACCGACCCTTCGGTCTACGTGCGCTTTCCCCTCAAGGACCCGGGCGCTATCGGCCTCGAAGGCGAGAAGGTCAACCTGCTCGTCTGGACGACGACCCCCTGGACCCTTCCGGGCAACGCCGCCGCAGCGCTGAACCCCGAGTTCGTCTACGCCGCGTTCCGCGTCGGCGACGAGGTGCTCGTACTCGAAGAAGGCCTCGGCCGTCGCCTGCTCGGCGAGGAGGCCGAGCTGCTCGCGCACTGGAAGGGCGCGGAGCTCGAGGGCCTGGACTACGTGCCCCCCTTCGATTACGCGAAGAGCGACGTGCGCGCCTGGTACACCGTCCTGGGCGAGTACGTGACCAAGGAGGACGGCACCGGCATCGTGCACCAGGCCCCCGCCTTCGGCGCCGAAGACATGGAGATCGCGCGCCGGTACGGGCTGCCCGTGTTGCGCACCGTCGACGACGACGGCAAGCTCACCGTGGGACCGTGGAAGGGGCAATTCTTCCGTGAAGCCAACAAGGCGATCGTTCGCGAACTCCGCGAGCGCGGGCTCTTGTTCCGGCGCGAGGACTACCTGCACAACTACCCGCACTGCTGGCGCTGCAAGACGCCGCTCATGTACTACGCCACCGACACCTGGTTCATCAAGAACACCGCCTTCAAGGAGCGCCTCATCGAGCTGAACGAGCGCATCCACTGGGTTCCCGAACACATCAAACACGGCCGCTACGGGGACTGGCTCAAGAACCTGGTGGACTGGGCGCTCTCGCGCAACCGCTACTGGGGCACCCCGCTGCCCATCTGGGTTTGCGAAGACTGCGGTGCGGAAGAGCTCGTGGGTAGTTTCGCGGAGCTGGAAAAACGCTGGGGACACCCGCTGCCCGACGACTTCGACCCGCACCGTCCGCACGTCGACGCCATCGAGCTCCGCTGCAAGGACTGCGGAGGAACGATGCGGCGCGTTCCCTATGTCATCGACGTCTGGTACGACTCGGGAGCCATGCCCTTCGCGCAACACCACTTCCCCTTCGAGGGTCGCGAGGCGTTCGAGCAGAGCTTCCCCGCCGACTTCATCTCCGAGGGCATCGACCAGACCCGCGGCTGGTTCAACAGCCTGCACCAGCTGGGCACCATGCTCTTCGACTCGATCGCCTTCGAACACGTGATCTGCCACGGCCTGATGCTCGACGAAGCCGGTCTCAAGATGTCCAAGTCCCGGGGCAACGTGGTGGACCCCTGGGAGATCATCTCCGAGTTCGGAGCCGACGCGCTGCGCTGGTACGTCTACGTCTCCGCGCCGCCCGAGGCCAACCGCCGCTTCGGGCCCAACCTGGTACGCGACGTGGTGCGCGACTACTTCCTGACGTTGTGGAACACCTATAAGTTCTTCGTGACCTACGCCAACCTGGACCGGCCGCGGCTGCACGATCCGCCCCCGGCCGCCGAACGGCCCGAGATGGACCGCTGGCTGGTGGCGCGCCTGCAGGAACTGGTGCGGCAGGTGACCGAACGCCTGGAGGCCTACGACCCTACGGGCAGCGCCCGGGCGCTCCGGCGCTTCGTCGTGGAAGAGCTCTCCCAGTGGTACGTGCGCCGCAACCGCCGCCGCTTCTGGAAGAACGACGACGAGGCCGACCGCGAGGCCGCCTACGCCACCCTCTGGGAGGCGCTGGTCACGGTGGCTCACCTTTCCGCACCCTTCACCCCCTACCTGGCCGAGGCGCTCTACCAAAACCTGGTGCGCTCGCTCGACGAGCAGGCCGCGGAGTCGGTGCACCTGGCCCGCTGGCCGGAGCCCCAAAGCGAGCTCGAAGACGCCCGCCTCGTCCACTGGATGCGCGCGGTGATCGAGGTCGTGGACCTCGCGCGCTCCGCCCGCGCCAAGTCGGGGGTCAAGACGCGCATCCCGCTGCCGGAGCTCTTGGTTACCGGCCCCGACGCTGCGGCACGCGAGGGGCTCACGCGCTTCGCGGACGAGATCGCCGACGAGATCAACGTCAAACGGGTGCACGTCGTCGCCCCCGACGAGCCGCTGCTCAGCTACCGTCTGAAACCCAACCTACCCAAGCTCGGCCCCAAGTACGGACGCGAGCTGCCCAAGGTGCGGTCCGCGCTCGAGGCCGCGGACCCGGCGGCCGTGGCGCGCGCCGTGCGCGAGGGAAGGCCGGTGGAGGTGGGTGGCTACACGCTCGAGCCCGATGAAGTGCTCGTCGAGGCGCTGGCTCCGGAAGGCTACCTTGCCCTCGAAGGTCAGGGGTATCTTGCCGCGCTGGACACCCGCTACGACGAACACCTCTACCTGGAAGGGCTCGCGCGCGAGCTCGTGCGCACCCTCCAGCAGGCCCGCAAGGAGATGGATCTGCACGTGGCCGACCGTATTCGCGTCGGCTACGAAGCGAGCGGCCGCTTCCGCGACGCCCTCGCCGCTCACTCGGGCCGCATCGCGGAGGAAACCCTGGCCGTGGAGTTCGCCGAAGGAGCCCTGCAAGGCGCGTTCGAAACCCACCTCGAGGACGCCGAGGACGGTCGCGTACGCTTCTGGATCAAGCGAGCCTAGAGCAGGATCGCGCTGAAATAGAGCCGCTGGGCCCAGTCGAGCATGCGCGAGATCGGGCCGTGGAGCTGCATGTCGGCGACGATGAGCAGGAAGGTGTAGAGCGCGTAGCGGTCCAGACGCCAGATGAGCGGGTGAAAACGTGCCGGCACCAGCGACATGAGGATGCGGGAACCGTCGAGCGGCGGTACCGGCACCAGGTTGAAGAGCGCCAGAACCAGGTTTATCAGCCCGGCGTAAAAGGCCACGAGGCTGAGCAACCCCGCCCAACCGGTGGCCTTCCCTTCGACGAGCGCGAAGTAAACGGCTTCCGGTTGGGTTTCCTTGAGAGCGTAGAGCAAAACGCCGAAGAGCGCGGCCAACGCGAGGTTGATGACGATCCCCGCCAGCGAGACCGCCAGCAACCCCGGACGGTACGGACGCAGGCGCGAGGTGTCGACGGGCACGGGTTTGGCCCAGCCGACGCCCGCGAAGAGGAGGAGCAGGGTGCCGACGGGGTCGAGGTGCGAGAGCGGGTTGAGGGTGAGGCGGCCCCTGCGCTTCGCCGTGTCGTCGCCGAACAGGTAAGCCGCGTAGCCGTGGCCGAGCTCGTGCAGCACCAACGAAAACGTCAGCACGGTGACGAGCACGACGAAGGCGAGCGGGTCTTGCGCGAGCAGCTGGATCAGCATCTCAGAGTCCGATCAGGCGCAGCAGGGTCTGCAGCAGGCCCATGAGCCCGGCCTGCACCGCGCCCAGAACGCCGGTGTAGCTGAGGACGAGGAAGATGAGGATGAAGCCGATGGGACCGTACGAGGCCAGCTGGTCCATGAAGCGGCGCGCCTCGTAGCTCCCCGCCGCATAGATGGCGCGGGCGCCGTCGAGGGGCGGCACCGGGAACAGGAAGACCGCGGCTTCGATCACCATCACGCTGGCGGCCACCCGCAGGCCGAAAGCGAACTGGTCCAGACCCAGGCTGCTGGGCAGCAGCGCGGCCAGGAACAGGTAGACGAAGGCGGCCAGCATAAAGCCCGCGGGGCCCGCGAGCGCGACCAGGAGTCCCTTGGTACCGTTCAGGCGGAAGGGTACGCTGCGCGGCCAGCCGAAGCCGAGCAGGGCCAGAAACAAAAGACCCAGCGGATCGAGGTGGGTCTTCGCATCCAGCGTCAGGAAGCCCATTCGCCGCGGCAGGGTGTCGCCGTAGCGGTCGGCGAGGGCCGCCTGCACAAGGTTGTGCACGACCAGACCGAACGCCGAGGCGGCAAAGGCGACGAGAAAGACGAGGGGTTGGCTAAGGTAGACGAGAAGTCCCATATTCGCTCATCAGTTTACGCGCCAAGGTGAGTTCTTCCTCATAACCGCGGACCTCACCGCGGGCGCGGGCGGCCTCGACCTCGCGCAGGATCTTCCCCACGGCCGGGCCGGGCTTCATACCGAGCTCGATCAGATCGCGGCCGCGCAGTTGGCGCGTGGGCTTTTGCACCCATTCGGCGCGGTCGGGATGGAGGGCCGCAAAGGCCAGGGTAAGGGCCTCCCCCGCCTCGCGGACCGCCTCGGGGCGGTCCGGGGGTTCCTGCAGCAGCCGCAGGTGCTGCAGGTAGCGCTGGGGCCAGCCGAAGCGGCGCAGAAAGGCCTCGGGGTCGGGGGCGGCGAGGAGCAGCAGGTAAAGGTAGGCTTCCGGGGGTACGGACCGCTCCGGCTTGAACGCCTCGAGCCGTTCGAGGGCCGACCACAGCCCCGGCGTTACGCGGAGCCCGTACAGCCCCTCGAGCAATCCGTAACGCTCCGCCAGCCGCAACACCCGCAGGGGGCGGGGCTCCGCGAGCGCCAGCATGAGCTCGCGACGCAGCCTGCCGGCTGCGGCTTCGTCCAGGGGGCGCTTGAGCAGTTCCTCGATCTGCCGTTCGGCCTCCGGATGCAGGGCGAACCCCAGCCGCGCCGCCAGGCGCAGGCCGCGAAGCACCCGGCTGGGGTCTTCGATGAAGCTCAGCGGATGGAGCGGCCTCAGCACACGCATCCTGAGGTCTTGCAGCCCCCCGTAGAGGTCGATGAGCACGTTCGGCTCCGGTAGGATCCGGAAGGCCATGGCGTTGACGGTGAAGTCGCGCCGGGCCAGGTCGCGGCTGAGCGTGCTCGGGCGTACCTTGGGCAGCGCTCCAGGGCGTGGATACTCCTCCTCGCGCGCGATGGCCAGGTCCACCTCGACGCCGGTGGCGAGCCGCGCGTGCGCGGTGCCAAAGGCGACGTGCACGCCGTAGCTTCCGCCAAAGCGCCGCACCAAAAAGCGGGCCACTTCGGCCGGGTCCAGGCCCTCGAGCACGAGGTCCACGTCCGGGCTGGCCTCGCCCAGGAGGGCGTCGCGCACGGCGCCGCCTACGAGGTAGATAGCGCCTTCGCGGTAGGTCTCGGCCAGGGCCTCGATGACCTCGCGCACCCCCTCCGGGAGGCTGGCGCGGATGCGGTCTTCCGCCGCCTCCTGCTCGGCCGTGGGCAGGCGGTAGAGGTCGGTGCGCGTGAAGATCCCCTTCGGTTTCCCGGACGCGTCGAGGACGAGCACGCGCCCGGCCCCCTCCTTGAGCGCCCTGCGTGCTTCCGAGAGCGGCGCGTCCTCGGGCAGGGTGCGGGCGACCGTTGCGAAGCTCTTCACCGCACCCGAGCCCATACCGTAGCGGACGGCCCGCTCCAGGTCACGGCGGCGCACCACCCCCACGACCCTTCCCGCCTCGTCCACGACGGGCAGGCCTCCGTAACCCAGCTCGCGCATGCGCACGAGCGCCTCCTCGGCCGACAAACTCGCAGGTACGGTCTGCACGGGCCGCGTCATCAGCGTGCCCAGCAGCGGCTCGGGGGCGAGGTAGGCCTCGATTCCTTCCTCCAGGCGGGCCAGGATCCGCTCCGGTTCGTCATCTACGCGCGCGAAGGCGGCCCGGGCGTGCCCTCCGCCCCCGAAACGCTCGCCCAGAAAGCGGCCGACATCCAGCCTCCCGCGGCTGCGCGCGATCACGAGGGTTTGCTCGTCGAGGCGCAGCACCATGAACACCGCGTCGACCTCGTAGAGGTCCATCAGGGTGTGCGCGAGCGGCGCGAGCGCGGGCACGTAGCCTTCGTGCGCGCCCCAGGTGAGCGCCACGCGCAGTCCTGAGCGCTCGACCACGCGCACCCGCTGCATCAGCTCGGCGAGCATCGCGCGCGCGGTGGAATCGGGGTGGCTGCGTACCCAGTCGCGCACCGCGTTGAGCCCCGCTCCCAGCTCGACCAGCCAAGCGCCCGCCTCCAGGTCGGTGGCGGTCGTCCCCGGGTAGGTAAAACCCCCCGTGTCTTCCCAAAGCCCGGCGTAGGCGAGGGTGGCGTCGCCAGGGTGCGGTCGCAGCCCGCGCGCCCGCAGGATCTCGGCGATGACGGTGACCGTCGCCCCGAAGGGGCGTACCGCGCCTCCACTGGCCGGCAGGTCGCCGGGAGCACGGGGGTGGTGATCGTAGACGACGAACGGCACCTTGCCCACCAGCGCCTTGAAGGGGCCGATGCGCTCGGCGCGCGCGGTGTCGCAGACGACGACCCGGGTGACCTCCTCGAGCGCGACCTCGTCCTCGTCGAGCATCGCCAGGTGGTCGGCGAAGAGTTCGGTCACCTCCCGCACCCGCCCTTCCAGACCGCCCACGCGAACCATGCGCGCCCCCGGGTGCAGGTAGCGGGCCAGCACCATCGACCCCAGCGCGTCGAAGTCGAGGTTTTCGTGCCCAACGATGACGTCCACGTCAGCTTCAGTCTACGCGAGGCTGGGCGTTCCGTTCGAACGCGTCGTTCCCCCTACCCTGTCCCTCCGCCGCCACGCGCTGCCCCCACCACCCCGGAGAAAGCCGGGTCCGGGACCGTTTCAGAGGCGTGGTGAGGGCTCTGCGCCGGCGACGACGGCGCACCAACCCCCGCGGGCTCCATGAACCGCAGCACCGGAGAGGACGCCGGTCCGGATTCCGGCGCGCGTCAGGGGCCGTCCCGCAGGAGGGGCGAACCACCGGCCTGGGGCCGACTTCGCAGAGAGCCGGTGGGATCCGCGGCTTTGGTCTTCGTTACGAGGGACCTGCTCCCGGGGGTTCTGGTGAACGAGGTGTTGGTAAGCCGCAGCTAGGCGAGCACGTAGAGCAGCCGGGTGAGCGCTTCCGGGTAGTGGGCGGGGTCGAGCCCCCGCTTGGAGACGCGGAACCCTGGAGGGTAGCGGGTGGGCTCGGCCGCGAAGGGCAGTTCGCGCAGCGCGCGCGCGTCGTAATCGAGGGGCCAGCTCCCCAAGGTGAGCTGCAGGTGGGTGGCGTCTTCGGTGATCGAGCGCACCCCCTTCTGCTCGGCCAGGATGCGCAGCCGGGTGAGCGCAAAGAAAGCGGCGGTCTCGCCCGTCG
>Ga0256832_1001940_pt1 | contig 14067 bp, 15 predicted proteins | sample 134614metaG_FD_190534 | JGI IMG/M metagenome (GOLD analysis project Ga0256832, IMG submission 190534) | Hydrothermal vent microbial communities from Lau Basin, Pacific Ocean - 134-614 | ecosystem: Environmental > Aquatic > Marine > Hydrothermal vents | place: Pacific Ocean: Lau Basin | collected...
TCGCTTTATTATGGTGGGCCGGACGATTGGCGGTTTTCATTGGATTCCACACACGTCATGGGTGGGCAGTTACATGTTCATGCGCATCAGCAATCTAGTGGCCTGGTAGTAGATTTCAGCGTGAAAGATCTTGCCCTGAGCCGGCTGGAACCCTGGTTGGGCAGTGACTGGTCGCTTGCCGGCAAGCTCTACGGTAAGGGGCAGCTGCGCCTGGGGACAAGCCGGCCATTGTCTCTCAGTTTGAAGGGGAAACTGAAGCAGTTGTCCTGGTCCAGTGCGGATAGCCTGCAGGTTGGAGAGGCCGTCGGCCTTGAATATTCATTGGCTGCGGAAAGGAAATCGGGCGCCTGGCGCGGCAGCCTGACACTGAAGAGCCTTGGCGGACAACTGTATTCTGATCCGGTTTTCCTGGAGATCGATGCCCAGCGGCCTCTGGAGCTGTCGGGAGACTTTGAACTGGGAGCGGATGGTCGGCAGCTCAAGACCCGAAAACTACAGGCCCGCTATGCCAGGGCGATTGAGCTTCGCGGCAGTATGGACATGGATGTTTCTGTAGGTGAACTTCAAAACCTTTCTCTTGATTTCTCTCTGGCTGATCTGCAACAGACCTACCAGGTGCTGTTGCAACCCCTGGCCATAGGCACGCCCATGGATGATGTAAGCCTGCAGGGGCGGGCGCAGGGAAGTCTCCACATGACCCAGGGTGTACTGCAGAGCCTGGAGGCTGATCTGCTGGGGGTGAACCTGGAGCACAATGACGGAATGTTCGGTATCTCCGGCCTGGAGGCCAATCTCGACTGGCAGCGTCAGGGAAAAACGGATTTCTCCCACCTGGGATGGCAGGCCGCGCATCTGTACAAGATAGCCCTTGGTGGTACGGAAGCGCTGTTTCAGATGAATGCAGGCAGCTTGCGCCTGCAACCCCTGTCCATTCCTCTCTTGGGAGGCAGTCTGATGCTGCATGATCTGGAAGTGGATGGACTGCTGAAAGGGGAACCAGCCTGGGAGACCCGGGCGGATCTGGAAGCTATTCAACTGCTGGAACTGAGCCGCAGCATGGGCTGGCCGGACATGCAGGGCAGTCTGCAGGCCAGTATTCCAAGGGTGTATTACAAGCATTCGATACTGCGTATGCAGGGACAGCTCAAACTGGATGTGTTTGGCGGTGAGGTCGTGTTCGATGGCATGGAACTACAGGATCCCCTGGGGGTGGCGCCGGTGCTGCAGACCAGTCTGCATCTGTCCGGCCTGGATCTGCAGCAGATCACCCAGGTGTTCGCGTTTGGCAGAATAGAAGGCAGCCTGGAAGGCTATGTGCGGAACCTGCAGCTCGTGGGCTGGGAAGTGGCCGCCTTCGATGCCTTCCTGCATTCGCCCTCCGTAGACAAACGGCCCCATCGCATCAGCCAGCGCGCCATTGACAATCTGACGGAACTGGGAAATGGGGCCAGTGTGCAGCTGTCCGCCACCATGCTGCGTTTCTTCGAGGATTTTGCTTACGACAGCCTGGCGCTGCAGATCAAACTGCATGGCGCCACGGCTGAACTCGATGGTGTGCCCCGTTCCCAGGGCGGGTATTATATTGTGAAGGGAGCCAGGTTGCCGCGTATTGACGTGATTGGCCGCAATCATCGTATTGCCTGGAAAGAGCTGCTTTCCCGGATTCGGGATATTCGTTTTGACGACATGATAGTGGAGTGAACTATGTGGAAAAAGTTGAGCTGGCCGGTAATGAGCCTGTTGCTGGGCGCCTGTGTGACCATCAATATCTATTTTCCCGCCGCGGCTGCGGAAGAAGCCGCCCGGGTCATCGTGCGGGATGTGCTGGATACCGGGGGTGAGCAGCCCCAGGATACGGAATCGGAGAACAGCAAGAACAAGAACGACCAGACCCGGATCGAGCTGCCCGGCAGGGTGTTGCTGCTGTTGGGTCGCCTGATGGAGGCATCCGTTCCGGCTGCCCATGCCGCCGGCGCTGATATCAATATCAATACACCGGCCATTTCCCGCCTGCGTACGTCCATGCACAAGCGGCAGCAGGCACTGGCGCCTTTCTACCGTTCTGGCGCCATCGGTTTTGATGAGAATGGCCTGGTGGCTGTGCGTGACCTGAAGGCGGTAGCCCTCAAGGACCGCAATCGGGTGAAAAAACTGGTGGCAGATGAAAACCGGGATCGCAACGCCTTGTACCGGGAGATTGCCCGCGCCAATGGCCATCCTGAATGGGAAGCGGATATCCGCAAGACATTCTCCCGCATATGGATCGAGGAGGCTCCCGGCGGGTACTGGTACAAGAAAGGCGGCAGCTGGAAGAAAAAGTAGCTTTCCTTGGGTGACATATTTGGTTGCCAGGTTAATAACCTGTAGGCCACAAAAAAGGCAGCCGTGAAGCTGCCTTTTTTGTGGAAGCCGTCTTGCTCAGTAACCGCCTTTGCGCCGGCTCTCGGGCAGGCCGCCGATCTTGGCCGCCTGCTTGGAAGGACCGCCGCCCCCAGGGAAGAGTACAAACAGATCCTTGGAACCGATCTTGCGGCCCCATTTCTTGCTCATGGCTTTGATCATTTCCCGGTTGTTGGGCTGATGGCCATTTTCGTTGATGTAGGCATCACGCAAATAGTTGATAACGTCCCAATGTTCATCGGTCAGTGCAACACCCTCGGTTTCCGCGATGGCTTTGCCCACGTCTTCGTTCCAGTCGCCAATATCGACGAGATAGCCGTTAGCATCGGTTTCCACGGTCTTGCCATTGATTTCATAGGACATGCTGATACCTCCTGGTCAAATTGCCGTTACCCGCCAGAGAGCAGGCGATGAATTTCTTTCAAGATTAGAATTCTATTAAATTCCGAATGACTAGTCATCCCCGGGTGTTGCTGCAGGCTGTATCCCTTTCATGGGCAAGAAAATACCGCAGCCCAGGTGCTGGTGTTCTCCAAGCCCTTCCTGCTGCAACCTGAGGGAATCAGAGGGTTTGAGATCGGCAATCATCAGGCTGCGGGTATGCAGGGGACCTTCCGGTGTGTTGATCTGGCTGCCCTTGCCGCATAAAGCCTTGCGAATCCTGATGCCCTGCCGGCCAAGTTCCTCCGCCATGCGCTGCAGGAACAGGTTCTCATCCTTCCACTCGTCGTTTTGCATCAGCACATGGCGCGCGTAGAGGGTGTCGTGGCTGGACAAGGGCTTTTTCTTCGCCTTGCCAAGGGTCAGCTCGCAGCCGTCGATATCCAGCGTAACCCCCAGCAGCCTGTCCGCAATTTCATCGGCCATGGGGGCCGGAACGCGCAGGTGCATACGGGTGCGCCGGGATGGCATGAGATGCTGGCCCAGGGAAGGATCCGGGCGTTCCCAGCCGTTTTGCGAGCCGGCGATATGGATCTCGTGGACAGCGATGCCTTTCTCCCGCATCCCGGGCAGGGCCTGTTCCAAGGCCCGGCTCAATTCATGCAGATGATCCACGGGGAGTTGGCGGCACTGCATGGAGAACGCCAGGTCAAGGACTTCGCTGCTGGTTTGGGGTTCTTCAGCCTTGTCGTCTTCCCACAACATGTTCAGTCCTCGGGAATGTTGGCCCGCAGTGCATCACGGTCGAACCACCAGTCGTCCTGAACCAGCACGTCCACGATATTGCGCAGGCGTACGAGAAACTTGTCGGGCTGATCCAACTCCAGCTTTTCCATCCAGTAGTTGAACTGCGCCTGGTCACTGATGCCGCTGTGGCGATTGGCCACCTTGCCCAGCATCTGCTGGGTGAAAAACAGCATGTCATCCCGTTGGGGATGGTCTTGTGTCCGCACGTCCACGATAAAGGCGGCGGTGGCTGCTGCGACAGCGGCGCCGTCGGAATCATCCGGTGTGTCGTCGATGATGTGATGCAGGAGTTCCACGGATAATTCCGGGGCAATGGGATAAGTGACTCCCAGCCAGACACCCTGCCCCAGGGCCACCAGGGAGTCCGGCTGGTCGCTCAGGTACATGACGTTGCAGCAGTCGGCGGCGGCCTCCCAGTTTTCCTGGGCGAGAAAATGGTCGAATGCTTCGCGGCACATGCGCCAGGCTTCGCTGCCTCTGTTCAGGTCTGCCAGGATACGGCCCATATCCAACTGCAGCTGCGCCTTTTCTCCCGGGTCTGAAATCCCGGGGAGGCGGCTTTCCATCTCTGCCAGTTCGCCTTCGAGGCGGGCTTTTTCCACTGCATCCATGTTGGCGGAGTCCGCAACCGTGTCTTCGAGCTTGTCCGGGTTGTGAAAATCCATGACAGTCAGTACCGGCTGCTGAAAGCGGCTTCCAAACGATCTTCCCAGTCCTCGGGCGTGTCCGGGAACTCGGGCTTCACGTCGAACTGGAGGAATCTTTCTCCTCTTTGGGCAAAGACCTTCACCAGCTGTAACAGCTCCTCGAAGTTCTCCAGGTCATGGTTGGAGATCAGAATATTGCTCAGGGTAAGGACATCGTTGCTCATTGCCGTGTCATCTCTTTAGGTTGGTATGCGTAATCCGGACTTGGGTTGAATTTTCGGTTTGTTTGATACAGATCAACTGTTTTGGAGGGGCGCTTGACGAAATAATTAGTGGTCTCTAATATGCCCCGACAGTCCGGTAGTTGCGTATACTCTAACATACTAAATTATTGGAAATCGCATCTCATAACCATTCAGTGTGAATGGTGTTGATTGTTGTGCGGACAGTTTCGAAAATCCATTTTCGTTATTGTAAACAATAGTCTGCATAGGATGCGTTAGGGAGACAGGAGTTGGTTCTATCCCAAAAGGGATATGAGGTGGGCTTCCTGCCACCCCGAAGGTGGAGTTTCCAGTCTGTTGCTCCTCAGCTATATTAGCGCTTGTTGATAAATCGGTCCCAAATCGGGGCATGGTTGTCAATACAAGGAGTGACGACGAAAGAGTTACTGAGGCACTGAAACCCGGGTTTCGGTGGTTCAAAAAAAACCGCAAGCAATTCACGATCTAGTCAGGAGAAACCCAAAATGGCGATCGACAAGCACGAAACACCCATGATTGACCAGCTCGTAGACGGCCCCTGGCCCAGCTTTATCAAGGGCATTCAGCGTCTGCGTGACGAGCACCCCAGCGAGCGCATCAACGGCATGGCGAACGACCTGTTGGGTCAGCTGGAAACTTCTTACGAAACCCGCAAAGGCTACTGGAAGGGTGGAACCATCTCCGTATTCGGTTACGGCGGCGGGATCATTCCCCGCTTCACCGAGCTCAAGAAGGATGATGGCGAATCCATGTTCCCTGAAGCGCAGGAATTCCACACCATGCGTATTCAGCCTCCCGGTGGTTTCCACTACACCACCGATATGCTGCGCAAGATCATGGACATCGATGAGAAATACGGTTCCGGCATGATTTGTCTGCACGGCCAGACGGGTAACCTGATGCTGGTCGGCATGGATTCCGACGCTATCCAGCCCTGTTTCGACGAGATGAACGCCATTGGTTGGGATCTCGGTGGTGCCGGTCCCTGCGTGCGTACCGGCATGTCCTGCGTGGGTGCGGCCCGTTGCGAGCATTCCAATGCCGATGAAATGAAGATCAATCGTGTGTTGCTGAACAACTTCCAGGATGACATGCACCGTCCTGCGCTGCCTTACAAATTCAAGTTCAAGGTTTCTGGTTGCGCCAACGATTGCACCAACTCCATTCAGCGCGCTGACATGTCCATCATCGGCACTTGGCGCGACGACATGAAAGTCAACCAGGATGAAGTTAAGGCCTTCGTTGAGAAGAAGGGCCGCAAGTATGTTGTTGACAATGTCATCAACCGCTGCCCGACGGCATCTCTGTCCCTGAATGACGACGATACCCTCGAAGTCAACAACAAGGATTGCGTACGTTGCATGCACTGCATCAATGTCATGACCAAGGCGCTGTCCGCTGGCGATGACAAGGGCGTTACCATCCTCATTGGTGGTAAGCGTACCCTTAAGATTGGTGATCTGTTCGGCACCGTGCTGATTCCCTTCATGAAGCTGGATACCGACGAAGATTATGAAAAGCTCGTGGAGTTGGCCGAGGAGTGCATCGACTTCTTCGCCGAGAATGCCCTGGAGCACGAGCGTACCGGCGAGATGATCGAGCGCATCGGTCTGGCCAACTTCCTTGAAGGCATTGGCGTGGATATCGATCCCAATATGATCAATCATCCCCGTACCAGCAGCTACGTCCGCACCGATGGTTGGGACGAAGAAGCGGCCAAGTGGGAAGAGCGCAAGGCGGCCGGCTGATACCGGTTGTCTGTCAAGTAATAGATCTGCAGGCGGCGCCAAGGCCTGGTTGCCGCCTGCGCAGAAGAAATTCGATTTTTATTTAGGAGGTTCGCATGTCAGATGCACCTGTTATGCCCATAGAATCTGGAACGCCTGACAGTTTCCAGTATATGCACCCCACACTGCGTAAGAATTATGGTCAGTGGGCCTATCACGATCGTCCCCGTCCTGGTGTTCTGCATCATGTGTCCAAATATGGCGACGAGATCTGGACCGTCAAGGCCGCTTCTCCCCGTCAGCTCGACATTCTCACCCTGCGGGAGATCTGTGATATCGCAGACGAATTCTGCAAGGGCTATCTGCGCTTCACCATGCGCGGCAACATCGAGTACATGGTGACGGAAGAGTCTCAGCTCGAGCCTCTGATCAAGCGCCTGAACGATGCGGGTTATCCCATCGGTGGTACCGGTAACTCCGTGACCATGATCTCCCACACTCAGGGCTGGTTGCACTGCGATATCCCCGGTACCGATGCTTCCGGCGTGGTCAAATCCCTGATGGACGAACTGATCGACGAATTTGTGGTCGAGGAAATGCCCAACCGTGTGCATATCACCACCTCCTGCTGCCAGATCAACTGCGGTGGCCAGGGTGATATCGCTATCAACATTCAGCACACCAAGCCCCCCAAGATCAACCATGATCTGGTTGGTAACGCTTGTGAGCGTCCTTCCGTTGTGGCCCGTTGTCCGGTAGCGGCAATTCGGCCCGCCATGGTGAACGGCAAGCCGACTCTGGAAGTGGACGAGAAGAAATGCATCTGCTGCGGCGCGTGCTTCCCACCCTGTCCTCCCATGCAGATCAACGATCCGGAGCATTCCAAGCTGGCGGTTTGGGTTGGCGGCAAGCACTCCAATGCTCGTTCCAAGCCCATGTTCCACAAACTGGTTGCAGCTGGCCTGCCTAACAATGCGCCCCGCTGGCCTGAAGTGGCAAAAGTGGTCAAGCAGATCCTTTCTGCATATAAGGAAAACGCCAATGACTACGAGCGCATGGGTGAGTGGGTCGAGCGTATTGGCTGGCAGCGTTTCTTTGAGCTGACCGGTCTGCCGTTCACCAAGTACCACATCGACAACTGGCGTGGCAGCCGTAACAGCCTGAATCAGTCTGCGCATATCCGCTTCTGATCGGGGGTTGTATCGGTTATGAAATTTTCTATTCAAGTAAACGAAGGCCCCTATCAGCATCAGGCCTCTGATTCCGCCTATCAATTCACCAAGGCGGCTTTGGAGAAAGGTCATGAGTGCTTTCGGGTGTTCTTCTACCATGACGGTGTGCTCAATGGCACCCGGCTGACCACTCCCCCTCAGGATGATCGCAATATTGTGAACAACTGGACTGAGTTGGCCGAGAAGTACGACCTTGACCTGGTGGTCTGCGTGGCAGCTGCACAGCGCCGCGGCATCGTTGACGAAGGTGAAGCCGAGCGTAACGGTAAAGATGCCACCAATATTGCACCCCGGTTCCGGATTTCCGGTCTCGGTCAATTGGTTGAAGCAGCCATCCAGAGCGACCGTCTGGTCGTGTTCGGCGACTGATGGAGGATCATAAATATGTCTGATACAAAGAATTTCATGTTCCTCAATCGTCGGGCGCCTTACGGCACCATCTACGCCTGGGAGTCTCTGGAAGTGGTGCTCATCGCTGCTGCTTTCGAGCAGAACGTCAGCCTGATGTTTGTCGATGACGGTGTGTATGAGTTGACCAAGAGCCAGGATACGGCGGGTATCGGGATGAAAAACTTTTCACCCACCTACCGTACTCTGGGTGACTACGAAGTCCGTCACATGTATGTGGACAAGGCGTCTCTTGAGGCGCGTGGTCTGACTGCGGACGACCTGGTTCAGGTCGAGTGGGAAGACTGGGAGACTGAAGAGTCTGTGGACAATATCGTAGAAGTGGTCGATTCAGAGCGGGTGGCTGAGCTGCTCGAAGAATCCGACGTTGTATTCAGTTTCTAAAGGAGAACGTAATGAGCGATCTGCATACTGTAAACAAGTCGCCGTTCGAAAAGAACTCTTTGGATTCCTGCCTCAGGTTCTCCAAAGCCGGTTCTGCCATTCTCCTTTATGAAGATGGCGTATACGGCGCGCTCAAAGGCACTGCTGTCGAAAACCTGATCGCTTCGGCGGTCGGCGACAAGAAGGTCTATGTCCTGGGTCCGGATTTCAAGGCTCGTGGACTGGCTGACGATCGCATGATCGACGGTGTGGAAGTAGTGGACTACGCAGGTTTCGTGGACCTGGTTGAAGCTAACGACAAGGTTCAGGCCTGGGTTTGATCCCGTTCCTGGATAAAATTTTTGATTGATTATTAGGAGATACAAACATGCCTATCGAAGTAGATGGTAAGACTTTAGAGACTGACGAAGAGGGTTACCTGGTAAACCTGAACGATTGGGTTCCCGGTGTAGCTGAAGTTATGGCCAAGGAAGATGATCTGGAACTGACCCAGGATCACTGGGACATTATCAACTTCCTGCGTGAGTACTATGAAGAGTACCAGATCGCTCCTGCGGTTCGCGTACTGACCAAAGCCGTAGGCAAGCGCCTGGGCAAGGAAAAAGGCAACAGCAAGTACCTGTATGGCCTGTTCCCTTACGGTCCTGGTAAGCAGGCATGTCGTTATGCCGGCCTGCCCAAGCCGACCGGCTGCGTTTGATCGCAGATTGAACCGGCGGGAAGGCGGCTACGGCTGCCTTCCCGGTTTTCCCGAAATCTGAAAGAGTCTTTCGAAACATGTCGCTCGCTATCACAGTGCTTTTCTACCTGGCCACGGTCATTCTGATTACCGGGCTGGCGTATCGTATCTGGGTTTATGCCAAGGTGCCTGCGCCCCTCAAGATTGCCACGACTCCCGCGCCCGTTACCAAGGGTGGTGTGGTTCTGCGTATGTTCCGTGAAGTGGCATTTTTCGAAAGTCTTTTCAAAAGCAACAAGCTGTTGTGGTTGCTGGGGGTGTTGTTCCATTTTGGTTTGCTCCTGGTGCTGTTGCGTCATCTGCGTTACTTCATCAATCCGGTTCCTACCGTGGTGGAACTGATCCAGCCCTTCGGAAAGTATGCAGCATTTGCCATGATCATTGGCCTGCTGGGTCTGTGGGCGCGCCGCTTTTTCATCGACCGTGTGCGCTATATTACGTCGCTTTCCGATCATCTGATCCTGGCGCTGCTGGTGTTGATCGGTATCAGTGGCGCATCCATGACCTTTGTATCCCATGTGGATATCATCGGGCTCAAGGAATTCATCATGGGATTGCTGACCTTTGATTTGAAGCCTTTGCCTTCTGATCCCCTGTTGGCGATTCATCTGTTCCTGGTTTCCGTGCTGATGATTATCTTCCCTTACAGCAAGCTGTTGCATGGAGTGGGCGTGTTCTTCAGCCCGACCCGCAATCAAGTGGACAATCCCAGGGAAAAACGTCATCTGGCGGACTGGGCACGCAAGTTCGAAGAGAATTCCTGATAACAGTACGGCATTGTTAAAGAGGCGATAGGTCCAGCTCATGGCAAAAGCGAATTTTGAAGTTCCCGAACTCAAAGAGCATATCGAGGTTCCGACGATCGAGCCGGGTGCAATGGCGCATCTGGAAACCTTCAAGGCGAAACCGGAATTCAACGAGGCCCTGGGCTTCCCCGGAGAGCTGTCGGAAAACTGGCAGGAACAGGCCATCGATGCCATGGGCGATATGCTCAAGAAATACCGTTCCCTGCAGGTATACATGGATTCCTGCGTAAAGTGCGGCGCCTGTACGGACAAATGCCACTATTATCTGGGAACCAAAGATCCAAAAAACATGCCGGTTGCGCGTCAGGATCTCATGCGCAAGGTATATCGCCGCTATTTCACCTTTGCGGGCAAGTACTTTCCAAAACTGGTGGGTGCTACGGATTTTACCCAGGAAGTGTTGGATGACTGGTACAACTACTACCATCAGTGCTCGCAATGCAGGCGCTGCTCCGTGTTCTGCCCCTATGGTATCGATACGGCAGAAATCTCCATGGCGGCACGCGAGATCATGGATCGTATCGGTTTGGGAGACAAATATTCCAACGAGATCATCGGCAAGGTATTCCGTATCGGCAACAACCTGGGTCTGCCTGGACCGGCTCTGGAAGACACCCTGGAAGGACTGGAAGAGGATGTCTTCGATGACACCGGTGTTGAAGTAAAGTATCCCCTCGATGTCAAAGGCGCCGATATTCTTCTGGTAACGCCTTCTGCGGACTTCTTTGCCGAGCCCCACGTGGATGGCCTGATTGGTTACGGCAAGGTATTCCATGAGGCCGGCGTTTCCTGGACCATGAGTTCATATGCATCAGAAGCCGCCAACTTTGGCATGTTTATTGGTTCCTACGAAAACATGCGGAAGATTTCCCAGCGGGTCAGAAAGGCTGCGCTGGATCTTGGGGTCAAGCGCATCATTTTTGGTGAGTGCGGCCATGCATGGCGTGTGGCTTATGCGTTCCTGAATACACTGGCAGGTCCTTGGGATTTCCTTGATCCCAATTATCCTGTACCGCAGCACATACTTGAATTTACCCTGGGCGAACTTGAGAAGGGCACCCTCAATATCGATAAGTCGCAAAATGACGATATGGTGTTGACCTTCCATGATTCCTGCAACGTGGCCAGAGCCACCCGCATGGGTGACAAGCCCGGCGGTCAGTTCGAGATTCCCCGTGCTGTGATCAAGGCTGTGTGCAACAACTATGTGGACATGCCAGAAGACACCATTCGTGAAGCAACATTCTGCTGTGGTGGCGGCGGCGGTCTGCTCACGGATGATCTCATGGAGCTGCGCGTCAAGGGCGCCATGCCCCGCATGGCAGCGCTGAAAAGTGTTACGGAAGAGTATGGGGTAACCCATATGGCTGCTATCTGCGCCATCTGCAAGTCACAGTTTACCAAGGTGATTCCCTACTATGGCTTCGATATGGATCAGATTGTCAGTGTGCATCAGCTGGTGTCAAACGCCCTGATCCTGACAGGGCAGAACAGCGAAGATGAAGATGATGAATCCGAGGAAGACGCCGCCTGAAGCAGCGATCTTTCACAACAAGATAATCCTCCCGTAAAGGGCAACAGTTTTAACTGGTTTGGAGAGTGACAATGGCAACTCCTAGTGATGAAATGACTAAGAACATTACCTGGCGTCGTTTTGAAGATGGTCAGAACAAGTGGGACGATTGGACTGACGACATCTTTAACTATGACACTTCACACAAGTGTCCGACCTATGTGCATGAGACACCTCCTTGCCAGGGCAGCTGCCCTTCCGGGCATGACGTGCGGGGCTGGTTGTCCATCGTTCGTGGCATAGAGAAGCCCACCGGCGATATGAGCAAGGAAGAATATGCTTTCTACCGTGCTACCGAGTCCAACCCGTTTCCTTCCATGATGGGGCGGGTTTGCCCGGCGCCTTGCCAGGACGGCTGCAACAGGAATGCAGTGGAAGACTTTGTTGGTATCAACTCCATTGAACAGTATATTGGAGACAAGGGCCTGGAGAACGGTTTCGCGTTTGAAGCGGGCAAGGACACCGGCAAAAAGATTGCCATCATCGGCGGTGGCCCTGGTGGTATGGCAGCGGCCTATCAGCTGCGCCGCATGGGTCATGGTGTCACTGTATTTGAAGCACAGCCCGAACTGGGCGGCATGATGCGCTACGGTATTCCCAACTATCGTGTACCGCGCGACAAGCTGGCTGCTGAAAACCAGCGCATCGTCGATATGGGCGTAGATGTGAAACTGAACACCCGTGTGGGCAAGGATGTCAGCGTCGAGCAGCTGGAAAACGATTATGATGCCATCATCTGGGCAGTAGGCTGCTGGACAGGCCGCGCTCTGCCTGTCGATGGATGGGAAGGCACTCCCAACTGCGTGACTGGTGTTGCTTATCTCAAAGCCTTCAACGAAGGCCGCATGAAAGTCACCGGCAAGAAAGTCGTGTGCGTGGGTGGTGGTGATACCTCAATCGACGTGGTGTCTGTCGCCCGCCGTATTGGCACCAGCCCTGATCTGTCAGGCAATCCCGAGGACGTGGTCAACGACGACAGCGTAGATCAGGACGATTCTCTGACCGCCAGCCGGGTTCCTGTAGACGCCACTCTGACTTCTTTGTTCACCAAGGAAAACATGATGGCGGCAGAACACGAAATCCATGACGCCATCCAGGAAGGTGTCACCATTCTCGATGGCGTGATGCCTCTGGAAGTCATCAAGGGTGACGATGGTCGCGCCACGGGTCTGAAGGTCTGTGACTGCACCATGGACGGTATGACGCCGGTTCCCGTGGAAGGCACCGAGCGCGTGCTGGAGGCAGACATCATTGTTGCCGCCATCGGTCAGGGCGGTGATCTGGCTGGTCTGGAAGACTTCGACAACGGTCGTGGCCTGATGGACACCACCAATAACTATCAGTTGAAGGACAAGCCCAATCATTTCGCCATCGGTGATATCGTTCGTCCCCATCTGCTGACCACCGCCATTGGTCAGGCCTGGGTGGCTGCCGAATCTGTGGACGAATTCCTCAAAGGCGAGGAAATCAAGAAGCGTCCCAAGGTGGATGTACATCATTTCGATCTGCTGGAGAAGCTGCACGAAGCAGGACTGGATCCCGAGCAGTTTGATCCCAATGCTGGTGATCTACGGGGTACCTCCTTTGCCAACTATGCGGTACACAACTACGAAGACCGCTCTTTTGCGGAGATCATCGGACCTGATGAGCTGTTCCTGGGACACTTCGAGGTAACGCCACGCCACAAGCGGAAGGAAGACGTGCCCAGCGCTGATGAAGTCCTTGGCCACTTCAAGGAGCGTATGCAGGGGCTGGATGACGAAACTGCCCAGCAGGAAGCCGATCGCTGCATGAGCTGTGGTCTGTGTTTCGAGTGCGACAACTGTGTTATTTACTGTCCCCAGGATGCGGTTTACCGCGTACCCAAGGACCAGGCGACCACAGGCCGCTATGTGGCAACCGATTACGCCCGTTGTGTCGGCTGCCATATCTGTCACGATGTGTGCCCGACGGGTTATATTCAAATGGGCCTTGGTGAGTAAACAGGATCAGAGGCATATTCCATGACTCGCATTAGCAGCATGATACTTCTGACGGGCGCGTTATCCGGGCTTTTTGGCCTGGGCAACGTGATTGCCGCAGAAGCCGTAAAGGGTTCGGCAAAGTACGAAAAGCTTGAACAGTGCGTGGAACCCACGTCTGTCATGCGCCGCAATCACTTTGAGTTCATCAAACACCAGCGCAACCTGACCGTGCATCAGGGTATTCGCGGTAGCAAGTACAGCCTTGCCGGCTGTGTGGACTGCCACGCCCGCAAGGATGCTTCAGGCAAGTATGTGCCGGTCAATGAGGAAGGTCAGTTCTGCGATGAATGTCATGACTATGTTGCGATTGATCTGAAATGTTTCGAGTGCCACGCCACTGTTCCCCGGGAGAAATGAGTATGTCCAAGCTTGAGCAAGAAGGGCGTCGCGAATTTCTGAAAAAAGCCGCTGCCGGCACTGTAGTGACCCTCGCGCCGGGTGTCATGCTGCACTCCTTGTCAGCGGAAGCGGCGCCCCGCACGGAACCGGTTACCGGCAAGGTGCGCTGGGGTATGCTGATCGATGCCAACAAGTGCGCCGAGGGCTGCAATGATTGCGTTGCCGCCTGCGACAAAGAGAATGGCCTGAATCTCGTGGACATGCCGGAAGGTGCGGATGAAAGCCTCTGGGAGCGTCAGCGCCCCCGTTGGATCCGCCAGATTACCCTAAAGGACAA
>Ga0256832_1001941_pt1 | contig 14065 bp, 12 predicted proteins | sample 134614metaG_FD_190534 | JGI IMG/M metagenome (GOLD analysis project Ga0256832, IMG submission 190534) | Hydrothermal vent microbial communities from Lau Basin, Pacific Ocean - 134-614 | ecosystem: Environmental > Aquatic > Marine > Hydrothermal vents | place: Pacific Ocean: Lau Basin | collected...
ATTTGACAAACAATCGATGATGTGGGATTTGAGCTATTTTAAATATTATTTTTTGAAATTAGCCCAAATTGAGTTTGATGAACAAGCTCTTGAAAATGATTTTCAGGCTTTCACAGACTATTTGCTTACTGCTGACAGAGATTATTTTCTGTATCGTGATTTTCAATCCAGAAATATAATGCTCAAAGATGAAAAGATATATTTCATAGACTATCAAGGGGGAAGAAAAGGAGCATTGCAATATGATGTCGCTTCACTGCTCTATGACGCTAAGGCTGCGATACCTGATGAGATACGGGATGAGCTATTGGAATACTATATCAATAATCTGAAGAAATATATAAAGGTAGATGAAATCAAGTTTAAAAATTATTATTTTGGATATGTATTGATACGTATAATGCAAGCGATGGGTGCTTATGGTTTCAGGGGGTTTTACGAGAAAAAAGCACATTTCTTAGCGAGTATTCCTTATGCTATAAAAAACATGAAAGGGATACTTGAAAAAATCCAATTACCAATAGAATTACCTACATTAATGTCTGTATTGGATAAATTGGTTAATTCGGAAAGACTGCAAAAAATAGGGAAAGAGAGGAAAAAACTAACGGTTAGCGTAAATAGTTTTTCATACAAAAGAGGAATTCCCATTGATGAATCCGGACATGGTGGCGGTTTTGTATTTGATTGTAGAGCACTTAATAATCCGGGCAGATACGAACAATACAAAAAACTTACAGGCAAAGACCTTAAAGTGATAAATTTCTTGGAACAAGAAGAAGATGTCCACAAGTTTATTAATAATGTAAAAGGCTTGGTTGATATATCTCTAAATACATATCTGAGACGGGAATTCAGTAATTTGATGATAAATTTTGGCTGCACCGGAGGTCAACACAGATCGGTTTATATGGCAGAATATTTTGCCAATTACCTCAAGAACAAATACAATGTAAAAGTAGTGCTAAGGCATAGGGAACAAGAAATGAAATAGATTTTTTTAGTAGAAAAAACAAGCTATTTTGAAGCAATTATCGATTATAATACCTATATTCAATGAAGAACAGATTCTGCAGGAACTGTTTCAAAGACTAACTGATGCTGCAAGAAGCATCAGTTCTGATTACGAATTGATTTTTGTCAATGATGGTAGCAAGGATAAATCTATCGACATATTAAAACAATTTGCCAAACAAGATAAAAATGTCAAATACATCGATTTTTCACGAAATTTCGGGCATCAAATAGCCGTAACAGCCGGTTTGGATTTTTCTTCAGGGCAGGCAGTAGTCATCATTGACGGTGACCTTCAAGATCCACCCGAACTTATACCCGAGATGTATAAAAAATATAAAGAGGGCTATCCTGTCGTCTATGCGAAAAGAAAAGAAAGAAAAGGAGAAACTCTCTTCAAAAAACATACAGCAAAACTATTCTATCGCATTTTACAAAAATTGACTTCGATTGATATTCCATTGGACACAGGTGATTTCAGGCTAATAGACAGGAAAGTTGTGGACAATCTAAAAAAAATGACAGAACAAAATAAATTTCTTAGAGGTCAGATTGCTTGGATGGGATACAAATCTACTTATGTGGAGTTCATAAGAGACGAGAGGAGATTTGGTAATACAGGATATCCTCTCAGCAGAATGGTGAAATTTGCTATTGATGGCATTACGGGATTTTCCAATAAGCCATTGGTTTATGTAAGAAATATGGGGATATTGGTTTCTATCTTCGCATTTTTGATAATGCTCTATGCTCTGTATTCTTATTTTGTTTTGGAAAGAGTGATTACGGGCTGGACATCAATGATAGTTGCATCTATGTTCATAGGAGGTATTCAGTTGCTCTCTATCGGTATTATTGGTGAATATATTGGCAGAATCAATACCGATGTTAGAAATAGACCCTTGTATTTTATAAATGAAAGCAATATTAAGCCGCAAGATTAGCAGAGAGTTAATAAAACCAGATTATTTCATCAGATATTTCGGTGGAATTATTTTATTTTGAAAATAGACATATTTATTAATCTCTCTAATTACATTTACCTTTTCTTCCAATCTTTTTTTAATTTTCTCATCATATAAGGGTTCAAGTATGAAATTGTCTTTTAATTTATAATATTTATTATCTATTGTGAAATACCCCTTGTCGATCATAGATATATTTTCAGAACTTCCTTTGAATAATGAGATAGTCTTATTACATACAAATGTTTTGCTATCATCCAGACTATTCCCAATCATACTGATATTATCATCTAGTTTTATTTTATAATTGTTTCGCAATAAAGCCAAAATACTGGGAGCTATTTCTCTATGACTATTTACCGCTGAGAACTTGACTGCTTTTTTCAACATAGGAGAATATATAATCAATGGGATATGGTATCTTCTTATCTCATTGTCATCCGGGAAAGCGTGAATATTATGATCTGCAGCAAGAATAAATATAGTGTTTTTATACTCAGGAAGTTTTTTGAACTCTTCAAAAAACCATTTTAATGCATCGTCAACATATACTACTGTTGATAGGACATTTTGATACTGCAAAGCTATTTTTTTCAAATTTTCAGGGTATTTTTCACTAATCTCTTTTACTTTTTTATTATAATAATCCTTATTTGGCGCCATAAATGGAGAGTGAAGAGACATCGTCAGTATTATATCCAATCTTTTTTTATTCTTCAATGAATCATTGTTGACAACTTTAAAGTATTGTTCAAAGACAGATTTATCATTGTATCCCCATGAAAACCCTTCTTTGTCACTCTCTATCTTAACTGCCGTAGAATCAAAATCAGTTAAAATATAGTCTATTCTATTACTGTTCAAAATATCATCCATATTCTGAAAATGAGGCCAGCCACCATAATAGAACCCTGTCCTATACTCCAATTCACTTAAATAAGAAATCAATGATTTATTAAATGGGACAGGTTTGTCTTTATGGTAGTAAAATCCACCTTCTCCGGAGGGAAGTGAACCCAAAATATTTGGAATAGCTCCATATGTTCTTTCCGCTGTGCTTAGACAATTTTCCCAATAAAGACTTTTGCCTATAAGAGAATCAAGAAACGGTGTGTATGAACCAAATCTAGCATTTGGACCACAAATGTTTCGTCCCATGCTTTCAAGAAATAAGAAAACAAAATTAGGAGTAGTATCGGGAAGATTAAAATATTTACCTAAAACATCTTTGTCATCATTCTTTCTCAATAATGGATATTCAGGGAATATATATTTGTTTTTAGGATATATTTTAGAATATTCTTTAGCTAAGCTTTTAATATCAACAGTGTTCTTTTTTTCATTTTCAGAATCGAAATATCTAAAAGAGTCTTCTAAGAAAAATATAGCTTTGTTTTTTACTAAATAATAATCTTGAATGTTTGGAAAAAACTTTGCCTTTACATGAGAATAAGAAATATTGACCATTGAGATAATCCACAAAAGCCAAATGAAAATAACATAATACTTGGATTTAAAGTTTAATTTTTTTATTAAAACAAAAAACAAAACAATTATTGCGAATAATGTAAAATAGCTTGTCCATTTCAAATCACTACTGGAATTTAATATTTTGATGATATCGTTGATTGAGTATGTATAAAAAGATTTATCGAGTGGAATAAATGATACTATATAGTATTGTACAGTAGTAAAAGATATAATTAAAAATAAAAGCAACAATAGAGCTACTATCCCAAATATCCACTTTTTTATAACTAATCTAAGTAAAAAATAAATAGGAAAAAAGATACAGAGAAGCGTTAGTATTTTGAAGTTATCATGATAATAACCCGATAGCTGTAATTTTGCAATAGCATTGTTGTCTGAAAAATATGGAGATGTAATAAAAAACTCATACATCCGAAGAATTATATCCGATAAAAAGAAGATGATATACAATTTCAAAAGCTCCAAAGAAGATTTTTTGAAATTGATCTTTAATACTGAAAAATATTTATTTTTGTCCATATCGTAAAAGGAGCTTATTTGATCAAAATACCATATTAATTCTGCAGCAAAGTCACGAAAATTTCAATTACTTCAACAAAACGTACTGTAATAACTAAAATTTTAAATTTAATGAATTTTATTGTATGTACTGTATATAATCTGTTTTTATCAAGCTTTAAACTTGAGTTATTAATATAATTTTATTAGTTTTGGAAATTAGTTTTACAAAAGTTTAAATTTAAGTGTACAAATCAAAAAAAGTAATAGTGGTAATGCCAGCGTATAATGCTGCGCAAACAGTGGAAAAAACCTTTGAAGAAATTCCACGTCCTCTCGTTGATGAAGTGATACTTTGCGATGATAACAGCAAAGACAATACAGTCGAAGTAGCAAAATCTCTAGGTATAAAACATATAATTGTACACGAAGAAAACAAGGGATACGGAGCTAATCAAAAATCTCTGTATAATAAAGCCTTGGAACAAGGTGCGGATATAGTCATAATGTTGCATCCCGATTATCAATATACGCCCAAGTTGATACCGGCAATGTGCAATATTATTGGTGAAGATTTATACAAAGTGGTGCTTGGATCACGGATTTTGGGTAAGGGAGCATTAAAAGGAGGAATGCCCATGTACAAATATATATCAAACAGATTTTTAACATTTACCCAAAACTTGCTTATCGGAAGCAAGTTGTCAGAATTTCATACGGGATACAGGGCTTTTAGCCGTAAAGTATTGGAAGATATCAATTTCAATAACAATTCTGATGATTTTGTTTTTGACAATGAGATGCTTTCTCAGATAGTATATAAAGGATATGATATAGCAGAGGTTACCACACCTACAAAATATTTTGAAGAGGCCTCATCTATCAATTTCAGGCGCAGTGCTAAATACGGACTTGGAGTATTGAGAGTATCAATAGTACATTTTTTATCGAAGTTGGGTGTAATAAAGTCCAAGTTGTACAAGTAAAATGCTATGAATCTGGCTATAACCAATATTATTAGCTTTAACTTAATGATACTCAGTATTCCAGCTTTTATTAGTATATTTTTCTTTATGAAAGGGAAAGAAAAAACTGCATTGTACTTATTGATTCTGAGTGCTTTTTTATTGAGAATGTACTTGGTTACTTTGGATCCCTATTTACATAGTTGGGATGAAAGATTTCATGCATTGGTGGCTAAACACATGATAATCCATCCTTTTAAACCGATGTTAAGATTATTTCCAATTTTGGATTATAACCCTTCTTCATGGTGTTGTAATCATATTTGGGTACATAAACAACCATTATTTTTATGGCAAATGGCTTTGTCTATGAAGTTGTTTGGAGTAAATGAAGTAGCATTAAGGCTGCCTTCTGTCATTATGGGCACTATAAGTACATTTTTCATATATGAGATTTCCAGGTTTTGGACAAAGGATAAATATGTAAGTTTTTTATCAAGTCTATTGTTTGCATTTTCATTTTATCAGTTAGAGCTAACTACAGGCAGGTTTAGTTTAGATCACAATGATGTTGCATTTGTGTTTTATGTAACTGCTAGTATTTGGGCTTTTGTGAAGTACTATAAAAATAATTTTTCAATAAAATGGGCTATCATTTTAGGAATATTTGTTGCAGCAGCTATTTTAAATAAGTGGCTGACGGGATTACTCATTTATGGAGCTTGGGGAATGATGATTATTATTAATCAAAAATTACGAAATAGTAAGCGACAATATTTTAATATTTTTATTTCGGTTTTAGTAGCTTTTTTATTATTTCTTCCATGGCAAATATATATAAAAGCAAATTTTCCAATTGAGGCGGCTGCCTCATTTAGTCAAAATTGGGATCATATTACAAAAGTACTTGGAGGGCATAATGGTAGTACTTGGTTCTATTTAGAATTTATGCAAACAGCTTATGGATTTTATTTAATTCCTTTTTTTATTTTAGGGCTGGTTTCTATTTTTTTTGATAAAAAAGTTGATTTGGCTTTATCTTTTTCTTTTGTATCAATAATAGTGGTTTTATATGCTTTTTTTTCAATTATTGTCGCAACTAAAATGCCTGCTTTTACTTATCCGGTTAGTTCATTGATAATTATATTGATATCTTACGGGATTATGAAATTTTTATCATTTATTAATATTTTAACTCAAAAGTTATTTGATGAAAAAACATATAAGTACTTATTTATAATTATTATTCCCTTTTTAGGAATTTATTCATTAAATCCACGAGAAATTGAAAAGTATAGGAGTGAATCAAATGAATTTAGAGAAGCGAAGATAAACAATACTCAAATGTACAAAAACATTCCGGATACCATTATTAAAAATTATATAATATTGAATTGCAAAAGATTTGAAGATGTGGAAATGATGTTCTACACAGATGCAAATGCATATCAATATTGGCCTGAAAAAAAAGAACTTGACAGTTTAAAGCTTATCGGTTATAAATTTGCCGCTTTTAAAAGTCATAATAAACAAAAATTGCCCAAGTATATTTTAAATGATAAAGGAATAAAAATTATTGATAAGCAATTAAAATGAGATATGTCCAAAAAATTGGAATATCTGAAAAAGTGGTATTGTCTCAACAATAAATAAATCGTGAAACAGCCTTATATTGACAGTTTATTATTACAGACAGGAAGTGTTAAGGTTTTTAAACTAAAACCTAAAGAGAAATAAAATACTAGAACCCATCCCCGACCCTCAGGGCTGGACAGTGCTAGTTTACTTTTGCTATACTCGCCTCCCAGCCTCCTCAAGGAGGTGCATCAACCCGCACTATATCAATGCCTTAAAATTGCGTGTGGATTTCCCCATTAGGGGATTAAAGGGCAAGTGTTGCAGAACTGTCTAGCCCTGCCCCGACCCTTCCCTTGGCAAGGGAAGGGAGTATGCAAAGTTGGCTATATCCTTACGATATCTCCTTTGCGAAAAATATCCGGGAGTTCAATATCAAATGTCTTATGGTACAATACCGGTGGTACACTTATATCTGCTAACAACAATTCTCCGATATATTTCTTTGCTTTGGGATTACGGAATCCGGTTTTGGGAAGGGCAAGGGTCATGGTTTGGTTCGCTTTTATACAATTTGAGCTTATTTCTCCTGTTGTTGAATCTATGCCCGAAGGAACATCCAGAGAAATAATGTTTGCGTCTTGATTATTTACCCATTCTATAAGTTCGATAATATCTTCTCGGAGCTCACCTCTCAGGCTATATCCTATCATAGCATCAATGATCAAATCATATTTTTTATTAAAGTCAAAATCCGGTTTTGTATAAACTTTAACTCCCGTCTTTTGCAATATCTTCAATTGATTGCCGATGACATTCCGGTATTTTTCGATTGCAGAAGTCAAGAGTATAGCCGCATTATATCCCCAAAAATTCAATCTGCGAGCAGCAGTCATTCCTCCTCCACCATTTCCACCTGAACCCGCTATGACAAGAATGCTTTTATTTTTATTCCTGTTTATCTTTTCTCTTGTGACTATTGCCAAACATCTACCGGCATTTTCCATCATTTGAAAAAGATTTATCCCATATTCTTCAATCATCAGCCTATCTACTTCTATCATTTGCTTTGTGGTGATATAGGGAACAAGATAATCTAAGTTTGAAAATAATATTTTATTCATTTGTTATTATATTTGATTTATCATGGTAAAGATAAACAAAATCAATGAGAATGAAAAAATAAAATGCACATGTGTTTTTTGTAAATACGGGGAAAAGCTCTAAATTTGTATTAGTATAAAAATTGTATTGTACACTAAAAAAACTAGTGAAAGTGAAAATAGATAAATCAATATTAAGTTTATCAGGAGAGTATTATGTTGCTGCAGAATTAGGCAAAAGAAATATTTACGCTCAATTAACTTTGGGAAATCAAAAACGGACTGACTTACTAATTTTTTCAGAACACGGAACTAAATTACTGAAAATAGAAGTTAAGTGTAAGCAAGGCTCTTCGTGGCCAAACTGCAAAGGAATTATTCAAAAAGATTCTTTTATAGTTTTTGTTGATTTCAAAGATTTGGAAAGTAATCAAAGACCGGACTTTTACATTTTAAGTAAAAATGATTGGAGCGAATTTGTACAAACAAGAGAAAAAGAATACAAATCAAAACATCCTAATCGAAGAACGATAATTGAGAATAATGTTTTGATATTACTTGATGAAGTAAATAAAAAGAATGGAAAACCTCATAAGGGTTGCTCAGTAAGGCCTAAAAATATTTCAGAATATAAAGAGAAATGGCATAAAATTATTGATGTATTGAACGAAGACTTCTAATAGCAACCAGTATCAAAATCACCAATTCTGTAAACTGCCTTACATATTGCATATAAAAAAAGTAATGCCAAATAAAATTTTGAGTAACATATAAATATTATAGATAAATCATTCTGTTATGAATATAATTTTACCTTTTCTTCATCAACCAGCGACTGTAAGCGAATCTCTTGATTTTTTTATACCTTGACTTAATCTGATCCACTTGGCCATCTTCAATATAATAATAATCTGCTCCCCAATTAACATCAATATCGCTATTTGGCAATAGCTGTATCCCCTTCATTTTTCCTGTTTTACTATAAAAATCAAAGGAATTATAAAATATCCAATAGGTTTTTAAAGTTACCGGCTTATCCGGATTTGCTTCCTTTATGTAATCAATGACTTCGTAAGTATTCTCGTCATACCACCATTCCCTTACACTTTTACCATTAAAAGAATATATAAGGTGGTAAAACATAAAAACAGGGATAATAATCGCAATACTCCAAGTAATCCATTTGTACTTTAAATATTCAAGTCTTGAAAGTAAACTTACCGTTAAGATTATAAATAAAGGAAATAAAAACAATGCTATTCTACCGTCTAAATTGGGTGTGTGAAGCACTAATATTTGAATTTGGCTAACTACTAAAGTAGTAAATAAGATAAGAAAAGATAGAACAACAGAATTTTGAAATACCGTTTTTCTTTGGTTCTTGTACAAAAACTTATAGATAGTATAAAGCATACCCATACCAAAAATAACTATTACAATAATTCCGATATAGTTGGGATTAACATCTGAAAAAATACCGTCTCCATACATCCAATTTTTTACTGATGTCATTATCGTGTCCTCATAAAATCCGCTTGTTGACCAATAGTGAAATTGGTCGGTTGAAGTCATTTTTAAAATAGGATTCAATATCAGTAGAAGATATAATATTGAAACAATAGCCAATGCTAATATCCTTTTTACTAATTCATAAAAGGTTTCTCTGTATTGTATAATAAAAAAAACTGCTGATAGTATCGATATCGCAGCCCAAAAAACCAATACGGTAAAATTGGAATAACTCGCTAAAATGGCAAAGAAAACAGACTTCCAAATGCCGGATTCCTCCTTGTGTATAAATCCTGTCAATAAATATGAGGAAGATAAAGTGACAAAAGCACTTGCCATACCATATCCTCGACCTAAACTGAAAAAATCAAGAAGATAGGGATTTGATACAAATAATGAAAATGCAGCAATCCAAAAAATACTTTTACTTGGAAAAATAGTTTTAATCACACGATAAATACCGTAAGAAAATATAATATAACTCAATATACTGTGTATCCTTACCGACCAAGTACTGAGACCAAAGATGCCTGAAAATATTTTGCCAAAAATCGTATTTAATATATGATTGTTGGGAACATAATCAGGATACATCATAATTTCCCATATACTAAAATGAAAATAATTCAATGCAGTACTGACTTCATCATGTGTAATCGGGATATTAAAGGCTTTGAAAATTATCGATATGAAAATTATCACAAAAACCAATATAAAGACCACCTTGTTTAATATTCTCATAAGCTTTTGCCGTTAAAAGGACAGGATTTTCACTCAAACACAAAAAATAAATATATTTATCAAAATTACAAAAATCCTAAAGGGTTTGAGTATATTTGGGATATTTTTGTAGTTTTTGGTTGAAAACACATACTCAAGTAATATCAATTTGACTGAAAAGAAAGGCATTTTTGACTTAAAGCATATTTATTACTAATAAAATTCTATTTATTATTTTGAAAAATAAAATCTCTTTTGCGGCTTATATAGTATCTATAGTAGTGATGTTTTATGCAACATTCTTTTTTTATCCAAAATGGAATAATCATGGAACGGAAGCTACGATTTCTTGGGATGTATCAGGCTATTATATGTATCTACCTGCAATATTTATCTATCACGATATAAAAGAGTGCAAGTTTAAAGATAAAATACTGAACGAATATCATCCTACTCCTGATTTTCAGCAAGCGATGAAAATAGCTGACGGGAAATATGTGATGAAGTACTCTTCGGGGCAAGCTCTCCAATTTTTACCTTTTTTTGGCATTGCTCATTGGTGGGCGAGCCATTCTGACAAGTACAAAGCAGACGGTTTTTCTTTTCCATATCAATTTATGATAACGATAGAATCATTTTTGGTAGCAATGATTGGTTTGTGGTTTCTCAGGCTTATTTTGCTTTGGTTTTTCAAGGATTTAGCTGTTGGTATTGCTATATTGGGGACGGTTTTAGGCTCCAATTATCTCGATTATAGTACTATGGCCGGGGCGATGACTCACAACAACCTTTTTACCATTTACGCCTTGTTGATTTTTGCAAGTTATAAGTTTTATAAAAATCCTGATTACAAATATGCTGTAATGATTGGCTTTTTAGTAGGTTTGGCTTCATTGACAAGACCTACAGAAATGATTTCCATGTTTATTCCTTTGCTCTGGGGAGTAAAATGGGGTAGGCAATTTTTGAAAGAAAGGATAAAGTTCATCATAGCAAATAAAAAATATTTTATTACAGCTGTAATAGTGACTGTTTTGGTAGGTTGTATCCAACTTATCTATTGGAAATACGCTTCCGGGCATTGGTTGGTTTACAGCTATGACGATCAGGGATTCAAGGTGTTAAAACCCCATTTTTGGCTTGGTTTATTCAGCTACAGAAGCGGTTGGCTTGTATATTCTCCCATGATGTTATTTCCTTTGATTGGATTTTATCATTTGTACAAAAAATATAATGAGATATTCACAGCACTATTTGTTTTCTTTCTATTTTTTATTTATTTGACATTTGCTTGGAATATTTGGTGGTATGGAGGTAGTCTTGGTATCAGAGCAATGGTACAATCTTATCCCATCTTAGCATTTCCTTTTGCTGCATTTGTAGAATATACACTAAGAACCAAGTATTGGAAGTACATTTTTGCATTTTTATTTATCGTTTTCTCTTATTACAATCTTTGGCTGACAAGACAGGCTCACAAAGACGGGATGCTCAAAGTTGGCTTTATGACAAAAGCTTATTTCTGGAAAATATTGGGGCGATATGAGAAGAATGAAAACGATTTGAAATTATTGGACACAAAAGAGTATTATGAAGGATATAGAAAAAATATAAAAATAATTTACAAAAATGATTTTGAAAAAGACACTACTGTTGTCGATTGTGGTCTAAAGCCCATTCAGGGTCAAAGGTCATTGTGCCTGAATAAAGATATCCAATGGAGTGAAATCAAAAACATTGCCGTACCGTCAAATGAAGGGAAATGGCTTAGAGCCGAAGCAGATTTCTACGCTCCAAATAAGGAATGGGATGTTTGGAAAATGACACAGTTTATAGTTGATTTTAATGACAACAATAACAAAAGGATAAAGGAGAGAATGATAAGAGTGTACAGATTATTACAGGGCAATAATAAAAAAAATATTTATCTTGATGCTAAGATACCTCCAAATACCAAATCGGTAACAGTCAAATTTTGGAATGGAGACGGCAATAAAAAAATACTGATTGACAATTTAAAACTTGAAGTTTATGAAGGAGAAGATTAATAGAAAAATCGATATGCTTTCTATTGTAATGCCTGTATATAACGAAGAAAATACTATTAAAGCAATCCTTGATGAACTCAATGAATTGGTGCTAATCGACAATATCAAAAAAGAATTGCTAATCGTTAATGACTTTTCCAAAGACAAATCCGAGGAAATAATACTTAAGTATATCGCTGATAATCCCCATTTTGACATCAAATATTTCAAGCAAGAAAAAAATATGGGCAAGGGAGCGGCACTACACAAAGGAATCGCAGAAGCTACAGGTGACTTTTTAGTCATTCAGGATGCTGATTTGGAGTATGACCCAAGAGAATTCAACGATTTGCTCAGACCCATATTGAGAGGAGAAGCTGATGTAGTATATGGCTCAAGATTTATGGGTAGCAAACCTCACAGAATTTTGTTCTTCTGGCACACTTTGGGCAATAAATTTCTTACATTTCTGAGCAATATGACCACCAATCTCAATCTTACGGATATGGAGACTTGCTACAAAATGTTTGACACCAAGATAATCCAAAGCCTCAAGCTAAAAGAAAATCGTTTTGGCTTTGAGCCGGAAGTGACAAATAAAATTTCCAGAGTAAAAAACATCAGAATCTATGAAGTAGGGATATCATACTATGGCAGAACCTACGAAGAGGGCAAAAAAATAGGGTGGAAAGACGGTGTCAGAGCTATTTACAGCATTTTGAAGTATTGGGTTGTTGGAGGGGTGTAAGATGGGTTAAGTAAGCCCTGCAAATTGGATATTCTAATGAAAAAAATACTATCAAATATATATTTTGGAATTTTTTCCTTAGTAATAATTTCAATGTTAGCGATTATATTAACAATTGATATTTTTGATGCTATTTTCTTTACTAGTAGCTACAATTTTAATGGAGTGAATCCTTCTTTTTCAAGAAGATCGCTATTGAATTACCTTATAACTTCAATCCCACATAACTTAGTGTTATATTTTCTTATTTACAAAGGAATTGTTGGTATAAAGTATTCATTAAAAAAATATATAATGGTGTTAAATATTGCTTTTCTTATAATAATTTTTATGCTTAGTTTAGGTTTATTCTTATGGTCGAAAACAGGATTTGATCATTAATTAAATTGATTTCAGTTAGTTGATTGGAGGTAATATCCTCCTCTCCTTTCACTTTATTTTCAAAAAACAGGAAGCATTCTTAGAATGAGAGGATTAGCCCGCCCTGTGAAATTCATTCATGAATATTTAAGCAGGGGGGGGGAAGATAAGAATGGAGAATATTACTATATTTGTATTGTCTTTGGGTAGAGATAGTCATTTAATCATAACTACAATCTCTGAAAGTAGAGATTTTTAACGGTTGCCCCTTTGGCAGATAAATATCCAGGATGGAATCCGTAACACTATGTGCATAATAATCCTGTGAATATGATTGATCCAAATGGAAGAAAAGCAGATTGGATAGATAATGGGGATATTTAAAATTACATCCAAGACAATAGGAACTAAATAATCAAAAAAAACGTTAAGTTTATGAATCATAAATTAATAAAAATGGAAGGAATATTATATCTCACAGATGATAAAAATCAGAAAAAATTTGTTCAGATAGATCTTGAAAAATACGGGCAAATATGGGAAGATTTTTATGATGGTTTAATAGCAGAAATGACAAAGGAAGAAGAGAGCTATCCATTGGAAGAAGTTATATCCGAGCTTGAGAAAGAAGGCAATTTGAATAAATATGTATAAAGTTAAAATCAGGAAAGTTGCTATTAAACAGCTTTCAAAATTACCTATTAAGGAGGCTTTATGGTTATCAAAAGAGTTAAGGAAGTTAGCTGTTAATCCAAGACCTGAAGCTTGTAAAAAACTTAAAGGTTTTAAAAATAAATACAGAATTAGAGTAGGAAATTATAGAGCGATTTACACCATTGAAGATAAAATTTTGATTGTCGAAATCACCAAGATTGGTGATAGAAAAAATATTTATTAAAAGATTAGTTGAAACCCCACCCACAATTCTGTAAAGCTGAGTTTGTCGATGCTCCCTTGTGATATATTCCGGATCATCTCGACTCTCCATTTTCAACCTCAACCCCAGCCCCCAGGCTGGACAGTTCTATATTGCTTTTGCTATACTCGCCTCCCAGCCTCCTAAAGGAGGTGCATCAACCCGCACTTTATA
>Ga0256832_1001942_pt1 | contig 14056 bp, 5 predicted proteins | sample 134614metaG_FD_190534 | JGI IMG/M metagenome (GOLD analysis project Ga0256832, IMG submission 190534) | Hydrothermal vent microbial communities from Lau Basin, Pacific Ocean - 134-614 | ecosystem: Environmental > Aquatic > Marine > Hydrothermal vents | place: Pacific Ocean: Lau Basin | collected...
AATAACCTATTGGGACATTGTTTTCTGTCTGACATGCTACCACGCAATCAGCACACCCAACACATTTATTCGTATCTATTACCATTCCATATCTCATGATTCAATATTTTTATGTGGATTTTCAGTTAATAATGTTACAAAATTATTTCTCATACCTGTTCCTCCTGTTTCCGGATCAATTTTGATATTTGTTATCATTTCATAATCGGCAGAACCTTTGCCATAAACTCTGGACAATTTTTTTGATGTAGAACCATATCCATGAGGTAGATAAACACAGCTGGGACTTATTCTTTGTGTAACTCTCACTTTAGAAGGGAAAGTTGAAATTTTACCGTCTTGGTTTTTCAACCAAACCTCTTGACCGGATTCAATATCAAATATTTTTGCAACTTTTGGATGAATCCATAGATGACCTTCTTCACGTAAATCAAATAAATTAGGACTGTTGGTAGTCCTACCAAATGTATGCATCGGAATTCTACCATAAATCATATTCATATATCCGGCAGGCGCTTCATCTTTTGCTTTATATACAGGTAAAGCATCGTATCCCCATTCTGCAAAATCCGTAGAATAAAGTTCGATTTTACCTGTATTGGTATTGAACCAATATTGTTCGCTTTCATCTAAATAAAGCTTCTCTTTTTTCTTGTATTTCTTGACACCGATTTCTTTCATTTCAGCTAGTGAAGTACCGACCTGTCTTAATTGCCAATCCAAAACTTCTTCAAAATTCTCCCATTGATAATATTTTTGCAATCCAAGCTTAATTCCTATTTCTCTAGCTATCCACCAACCTGGTTTTGTCTCCCACCTTGGTTTAGCCACAGGTGCTCTTAGTGCTATATTAGGCACTTTGTGATGACTTGTCCTTAAGTGATCATATCTCTCCAAATAGGTAGCTTCCGGCAATATCACATCGGCATAACCAGTGATTTCAGAAGGCATCGTATCAACTACAACTACCAGATCAAGATTCTGTAAAGCTCTTTTTGTTTTTTCAACATCCGGAACTGACTGAATTATATTTGTCGCTGTAATAAACATACCTTTTATGGCATGTTTACCTTTATACTCAGGCAATGCATGATCAATTACAATATTTGTAATTCCCATAATAGCCATCTTGTGTTTTTCCTTTGTGTAATCCTTCCAAGACCATTTTGGTTTAGGCAATGGAGGATGAGGATAGTGAGGTGGCTTCACTCTCTCAGGGAAATAAAAACCTCCCACTCTTCCATATGAACCCAAAATCGCATTTAATATCGCAATTGCTCTGGTTCTTTGAGTATCATCACCGTACCAAGCAGTATGCCTTCCGGGATGAACTATAACTTTTGGAGATGCTGCAGCCATCTCTCTAGCCGTTTTTCTAATATCTGCTGCTGAAAGCGTCGTAATCGCAGATGCCCATTCAGGAGTATATTTCTGAACATGATCCTTTAGCATATCAAAACCATAAGTATATCTTTCCACATATTCCTTATCATATATACCTTCATTGATAATCACATTCATCCATGCCAACAATAATGCCATATCAGTTCCCGGTTTTATAGGCAACCAATACTTGGAATGTCCTGCTGCTGTGGAAAATCTGGGATCGACTGTAATAACTGTCCCCCCATTATCAATCAGATGAGACATATCTTGCACATGACCATTGTGCATATTCTCACCTATATGATTACCGATAAGTACTAGACATTTTGCATTCCGCACATCTGTTGGTTCAGGTGATGCTAAGCCTGCTCCGTATGTAGCAATAAATCCGGCCTCCCTGGTTATCAAACATTGTGCTCCGGCAGGTTCTGCAATATTACCTGAACCATAGGCTTCAAACAGATATTCAAAATGAGGACCTGTTTTTCCATGGTGCAATAATGCCATAGCTTCACGACCATATTTAGACTCGATTTCCTTCATCTTTTTCACGATATGATCAATTGCTTCCTCCCAAGATGCTTCCCTGAACTTTTGCTCCCCGGGTTTCCCCTCTCTAATCATTGGTTTTTTCAGTCTATCATTATCGGTGTACATTCCAACTCCTCCGGTTCCTCTTGGACAAAAACGACCATTGCTATGAGGGTCATTTTTATTTCCTTTAATTTTTTGGATCTCTCCTTTTCTGTCCATATAAGCCCATCCGGCACAGTTCCAGAAACAAACTTCACATACTGTAGGAATTTTTTTGGCCACACTTTCAGACAATGGCATCTCTTCTTTTCCAAACAAATCACCAACAAAACTTGAGCCTGACCATGTTAAGGCCATTCCTGCTGTTGCTACTGATGATATCTTAATAAAGTCTCGACGATTTATATTATCCATTTTATACTAAATTTTGTACAAAATTAAATCAAGATAAAGTCTCCTTTATCGGTTTTCTTTTTTATTTACAATATTAAGAGGGGATATAAATAAGGAAATTTGGAAAAGTTTTAAATAATAGTTAAAGGTATTTAATAAAATATTATTTTGCGCAATAGCTATTAATGCAGGATTGACGCAATTTAATTTTACTTTTATGAATAGTTCAATATTAATGCAATTTGCAAACTTTTAATTGGTTTTTGAAAAAAAACGGAAAAAATTGAATCTTCTCCGATCATAATTATCGATAAGAATTAAATAGTTAATAAAAAAAACTCTACAAGGAAAAACCATATCATAAATATTTTAATTTCCAACTTATTTAACTTATATTTGCATCAATTTAAAACAAAACTAAATAAAAATGGCAAAAATCGTTGTTCTGGGAGCCGGAATTTCCGGTCATACCGCTAGTTCGTATCTTCAACATTATTTGGGCAAAAAGCACGAAATTGTTGTTGTATCTCCAAATTCAAAATTCCAATGGGTACCCTCCAATATATGGGTAGGAGTAGGAAGGATGAAACCAAAAGACATATATTTTCCTTTAGCCCCTTTGTACAAAAAATGGAATATTGACTTCAAGCAAGCAAAGGCGACGTCGATTCATCCTGACGGAGGCGAAGGGTTTGAAAAAGGCTATGTCACCATTGAGTACGTCACAGAAGACAAAAAAGGTGTAATTGAAAAAGTCGATTATGATTTTCTTGTAAATGCTACAGGTCCTGCTTTAAGATTTGACAAAACCGAGGGGCTTGGTCCACATAATGACACTACCGTTTCAGTTTGTTCATATGACCATGCTGCACATGCTTGGGAAAAGCTTCAAGAGTCCATGGAAAAAATGAAGCAAGGCATTAAACAGAATATCGTCATAGGTATTGGTCATCCCGGAGCAACTTGTCAAGGAGCTGCATTTGAATACGTGTTAAATGTATATTTTGAAATAAAGAGAAAAGGATTGCTTGATTATGCAGATATTACCTGGCTAACAAATGAATATCAGGTAGGAGATTTTGCCATGGGTGGCGCTTACATCAAATATGGAGGGTATATTACCCCAACTAAAATATTCACAGAATCATTTTTAGCAGAAAGAGAAATTCACTGGATTAAACAAGCCGGTGTTTACAAAGTTGATAAGGATACTATCTATTATGAAAAGTTAGACGGATCCTATCACGAACTAAAATATGATTTCTCAATGTTGATTCCTGCTTTTTCCGGTCCCGGCATCAAAGCATTTGGAAAAGACGGAGAAGACATTACAGCCAAACTTTTCAAACCAAATGGTTTTATGATAGTCGATGCAGATTATACTCCCAAACCATTTGAAGAGTGGAAAGCATCAGATTGGCCATCAAAATATCAACATCCTGACTATCCGAATATTTTTGCTTCAGGAATTGCCTTTGCACCACCGCATACTATATCTAAACCACATAAAAGTCCTAATGGAACCAGCATCACCCCGGCTCCTCCCCGTACAGGTATGCCTTCGGGAGTAATAGGTAAAATCGTAGCTCAAAATATTAGAGATTGGATAAAAGCTGGAAAGCCCTTAATGAAACACAAGGCTTCAATGGCAAAAATGGGGGCTGCATGTATAGTTTCAGCAGGATATGGACTCACAAATGGTATTGCTGCTACAATGACCGTTTATCCTATCGTACCTGATTGGGAAAAATATCCTGATTATGGAAGATCGATTAAATACACAATGGGTGAACCGGGATTGGCCGGACATTGGCTAAAATGGTTTATGCATTATATGTTCTTGCACAAAGCTAAAGGGTATCCATTCTGGTATTTATTACCTGAATAGACCACCTAAATGATGATTTTATTAAATAATATAAAAATAATATAAAATGGATTTACTACATAAAGAAAGAAATTTGGCCAAGGGATATAGTGAATTTGCTTATGCCCCCGTCCCAACCAGATTAACTAAAATAATCAGAAAAAACTGGATTTGGCAAGCATATAGATTTATAAGGCTAAATATAAAGATAATAAGAATTGTGGCATTTGGTCACTCTTAAAAAAGAAAAAAAGGTTGTCAATAAAAGGCAGCCTTTTTTTATCCTTATGCGTAATACTCGGAAGCTCGAAGAGATTCCGAAGCTGGCAATTAAAAACAAAACTAAGACTCGGAAGCTCGAAGAGATTCCGAAGCTGGCTTGATTAATAAAGGTTAGTTAAAAAAAAGACACCCAACTTAAACCGGCTTCACAATCCTTCAGCGAGTTCAGGATTTCTCTTTGTTCAATCCTTCAGCGAGTTCAGGATTTCTCTTTGTTCAATCCTTCAGCGAGTTCAGGATTTCTCTTCGTTCAATCCTTCAGCGAGTTCAGGATTTCTCTTCGTTCAATCCTTCAGCGAGTTCAGGATTTCTCTTCGTTCAATCCTTCGGCAGGCTCAGGATTTCTCTTCGTTCAATCCTTCAGCGAGTTCAGGATTTCTCTTCGTTCAATCCTTCGGCAGGCTCAGGATTTCTCTTCGTTCAATCCTTCTTGCTTCAGCTTGCGAGTCCTACGTCTCGTGTTTGAAAGAGATTCCGAATCTGACAATTTAAAACAAAACCAAGACTCGGAAGCTCGAAGAGATTCCGAAGCTGACTTGATTAACAAGAGTTAGTTAAAAATTTCGTCTCATTGCAGCACTATAACTACCTTAGAGCATCTTTAATTTTATTCAGAATTACCATTGATATTTTAAACTCTAAACAAACCATTAAGGCATTATTAAGGGACATTAAGCAATAAAATCTTAACTTCCCTTAACTTCTTAATAGTTTAAAAAGTACTTCTTGAACACGGATGACACAGATTTTACGGATTTAAACGCAGATTTTATATAAAACACTTCAAATTTAAAATTATGAAAACACTTAAATTATTTACTCACTCTTTCACTTTTATTATCTTTATTCTAACATTCACAAATACGTATGCAACAATTTTTTTTATATCCACTACCGGATCTGATACTAATGTTGGCACCAGCGAAGCCAATGCTTGGGCAACATTTGAGCATTCATATACCATAATGAAAGGAGGAGATACTCTTACGATTTTAGACGGTACATATTTTCAAGAGCTACACCCGCCTGCTAAATTATCGGGTAGTGAGCAATCTTATACTGTGTACAGAGCAAAGAATCCAGGAAAAGTCATTCTATCGCCGGCTTCTATTGGCGATGATGAGATGGAAGGAGTGATTTATGTTTTTTCAAATATCTCGAGAGGTATAACATCCTACATTCATTTTGATGGATTATTTGCAAAAGGGGTTGGGGAACATTCTGCAATCAGTATTGCGAGTATGGATTTTGCAACTGAGGAGCAGATGACTCATCATATCACATTGACTAGATGTGGAGCTATGGGCTCAGCTCTTGGGACAAATACAAACGCCTTTGATATTGGGGCTGTCAGAGACATATTGGTTGAGGATTGTTTTGCCTTTGGCTTTGGCCGTAAAGCAATGCAGCTTTATGGAACTAAAAGGATTACAGTTAGAAGAATGATCGTTAGATACGATTGGTGGCAAGGACATAAATATAAACCGAGTGATCCCAGAGTAAATCTCTCCGCATATAATACAATTGGGGCTACACTGGAAAATATCATTGCAATGGACGCTGGTCCTCATCCTGCTTCTACTTCTCCTGACAGAGCCGGATTTGCGGCAAGCGGCAATCAAGGTGGAGGTACTGACATTGACGGTAGCCGGGATGTGAAATATCTGGGCTGTATCGTTTTTAACAATACTGAATTTACAAAAGGTCTAAATGGTATTGAAGTAAATGGAGGTACGGGTTCTCCTGTAAAGAATTTATTATTTAAAGATATTGTAATTTATGGTGCTGATGATGGATTCAATGTACACGATAATGTAGATAGTATCCGCTTAGAAAACATCACTTCAACTCATAATACTCATATCGGTATCAGAGTAAATCCATATCCCTCTTATACTATCTCAAATGTGAAAATTGATAAGGTGGTTTCAACCGACAATAAGTATGATGGCATATATTGGAATGAAGATATGACTCATGTTGAACTAAGCAATTCTACATCTGTAAGAAATGGTGAAGGAGATAATATCGAAAGTCAGTACGAGCCTGAAATCAAATACTTACCTATCAATCAACCTGTAGAGGGATATGAAAGGGGAGGAATTGTCAGAAACAAATATATCGATGGAGTTTTGACGGAAGAATCATTATGGCCTTGGCCTTATGAAAAAGTCATTAAGGGATTTATGTGCAAAGAAGAGTATTTGCAAGAAATCGCAGACAGCATCAACCTATATGAGGGCACTAATATCGATTATGTCCCCGGATTATGCAAAAACGATAGCTCGATTACCGGATATATTTGGTCTTATTTAGGAAATCCTTGTCCTGATACTATATGCGACAATTCAGTCAATACCGGAGATATTTTCTCGATGAGCCAAACCAATATTAAAATCTATCCCAATCCTGCTCATAATCTAATAAATATTAAAGCCAATCTACCTTTAGGCACAAATCATTATAATATTTATGATATTTGTGGCAAAAAGCTTAAATTTGGGACTATTATCGCCGGTAAGATAGATATTTCAGATCTGAGCCAAGGGATATATTTTGTCAGAATCCAAAATAATCAAAAATTCTTACTGGGGAAATTTGTTGTATTATAGAATTAGGCTTTTGCATCTTTGAAAATATAAATATTATGACTTACCTAAGAATAACTTTTACCTTTATATTAGGATTTACCCTTTCCACTATTCTTTATTCACAAGATGTAGAGCTTAATAGTCAAGCAGATGTAGATGCCTTTGACCCCAATACAACGGTGATAAGCGGCAATCTTACGATTGGTGATTCTTTGATTAATAATTCTTCCATTACCGATTTATCAAATTTATCAAACCTCACTTCTATTGGAGGAAATTTACGTATTTCAAGAAATGATGCATTAACAAATCTTGATGGGCTAAGTAAGCTCACTTCAATTAGTGGGGGTGTATATATTAAAAGGAATGATATCTTAACCAGCCTTGATGGGTTAAGTAAGCTTACTTCTATTGGTGGGTTTTTATCTATTGGGCAAAATGATAATTTAAAAAATCTTGATGGGCTAAGTAAGCTTACCCATATTGGTAGTTTTTTATCTATTAGTGGGAATTATTCAATAAAAAATCTCGATGGATTAAACAATCTCAATTCTATTAGTGGGAATTTATCTATTGAACACAATTTTAGATTGACAAATCTTGATGGACTAGAAAAGCTCACTTCTATTGGTGATAATTTAGCGATTAGATACAATAATACCTTAACTACTCTTGATGGGTTAAATAATCTCACTTCTATTGTGGGGAATGTGAATATTAACTCCAATGGTGCATTAACAAATCTTAATTGGCTTAATAAGCTCACTTCTGTTGGTGGAAATTTATTTATTAGTGGGAATTATTCATTAACAAATATTGATGGACAAAGTAAACTCATTTCTATTGGTGGAAGTTTGTATATTACTACCAATAATAAACTAACCAATCTTGATGGGCTAAGTAAAATCACTTCTGTTGGTGGAAATTTATTTATTAGTGGGAATTATTCATTAACAAATATTGATGAGCTAAGTAAGCTCATTTCTATAGATGGAAGCTTGGATGTTTCAATAAATAATAAACTAACCAATCTTGATGGGCTAAGTAGGCTCAATTCTGTTAATGGGCATTTAAATATTAGTAGTAATTATTCATTAACAAATATTGATGGGCTAAGTAATATCACTTCCATTAGTAAGAATTTAACTATTAGAAAGAATAATGCATTACTAAATCTTGATGGGCTAAATAAGCTCACTTCAGTTGGTGGAAATTTAAATATTTCTACCAATAATGCACTAACAGATTGCTGTGGTATTCAAGAAATCTTATCTACACCCGGAGCAATTGTAGGGCAAATCAACATTTATGGTAATCCATCAGAATGTAGTAGTAAAGAAGAAGTAATGGAATCATCATGTGGAATAAAGATTAGTATTCTTACTTTTCCTCCTTGTCTAGATGCCGACAATGGTTCATTACAGATTACTGTAAATGGATATGATACAATTCCTTTTTATTACAAATGGGAAAGGATAGAAGATAGTGCTATGGGTAGTGGAACTAGTTTTGATAATATTTTTAATATAGAAAATTTAAAAGGAGGGACTTATAATATCACGGTCACTACGTCCACACCTGATACCATTATAAAAACAGGAATTGTTTTAAATCAAATACCGGGTTCTGTATTTGAGATTATTGAAATTACTACAACTAATAGCTCCAATGGGTATAACAACGGAAGCATTAAGGTAAAAACCGCTGGTGGCACACCACCATATACTTATAACTGGTCAGGAGTATCTACAGGAATCCAAAGCGGGATTACTGATGATAATTATACTATTAATAACCTTGCTCAAGGTGAGTACTATATAACAGTATCCGATGATGTAGGGAATCAACAAAGTGTCGCAGTATCACTTCTTGATGAGACAGTCCCTGTATTTCCCTGTACCGAGCCACTTGATATTGTTATACTCAACGATGTCTCTGGTTCGGTAGATGCAACTGAATACAGAGAGTCTAAACAATTTTTTGTTGATTTTCTTAATGCAGCAAATATCGGAACAGATGCTGATGATAGCAGGGTAGCTATTATAGAATGGTCTGGTGGTGGCTCTCAGAAAATTCAAATACCCATTACCGGGGATATCGCTGCTTTACAAGATTACCCATCTTACACCAGAGCATTTGGAGGAGGCACATCACCACATCAGGCAATGACTTTCGGTAAAGATTATCTTGATGGTGTTGGACGTGCAGATGTAGAAAAGGTAATTATTCTTTCTACTGATGGAACTGGTGGCCAGATATCTCCATCATTGATAGCATTGGCTGATAAATTTAAAGCAGACGGATACCATATAGTTACAATAGCTTTTGATGAAGCATTTGCTGATAGTAAGACAAGAGGCATATTAACCAAAGTAGCTTCTAATCCTCAGTTGGCTCCCGGTGCTCCTGCATATTCACTATTAGACAAAGATCTCGCTGAAAAAATAGTCAATCTCTATCTTTGTCCGATAGATCCGGGAAGTACTGCTACAGCGTATTTCAATAGAGATGATGCAATAGACATTCTTGATATTGTACCTATTGGCAATTGTCCGTATCCCAATGGTGTAGAGATAAGTTTTACCATTGAGGCTTTAAGAGAGCTGTCTCTTCCTGCCGGTACTCCTGTTACGTTTTATTTCAATAATCCTGAACTTTTCGGAGCAACTCCCATTTCAACCTGGATAATGCCCTGTGCCTTGGCAACAGGAGAAATTGATACTTTTTCGGTAATATTACCCGTTAATACCCCCGGAAATATCTTTGCAGTTCTCAATGATGATGGCAGCCAATCTCCACCTATACAGTTTCCCATCACCAATATTGAAGAACTTGCATACTCCAATAATATAGATAATCAGAGTATTTGTCTTGATGATAGAACGACTCTTCAGGCTTTGAAATACACTACAACTCCCAAACCTATCTGCGATACACTTGTGATATACACTATAAATGTATGCAACATCAGTGAGGTCGATGCTTTTGACGTGAAAGTTGAGGATATTCCCCCTGATGATTTTGTTTTAGTTGGCACTATCTTCAATGATAATGGATGTGCTACCGATAATGGCGGGGTTTATGATATTCCTGCCGGATGTTGTATTTCTCTAACACTTACTTATGACGCTGCTAATACTGCCAATGGTTACTACGGAAATCAAGGAGTAGATATTGACGGATCTTCAGGGCAAGATTATATAGATTTTGATGGTAGTACGACTACTTCCGAAGATGTGATTATTGATGGCACATTGGATTGTCCTTCGACAAATATTGAATTAACAAAAGAAGTAAATATCTATCAATCTTGCGATGATGCCTTTGTGGTTTATAAGTTTTCTATTAAAAATGAAATGAATATTCCTCTACAAGGACTTGTTTTTACGGATATTTTACCCGATCCTTGCGTCTGGGCTTTTGAACCTTATCTACTGGAGGGTTTAAGCATTAGCAATAGAAATATTACTGGTAATATGGCAAACTTTGTTATCGATGAAATTCTCCCTGACACTACAGCAACATTTTATTTGGATGCTGCTTTAAGTTCTTGGGAAATAAGCGGAATTTTGTCAAACACCGCTACTCTAGAAAATGTTCCGGATCCTGATAATGGTGGATATAGAATCCTAACGTCCAACACGGTTTCCACAGATGTCACAGCTACTCCTACAATTATTTTGCCGGATACGATATTTGCACATCTTGGGGATGAAATAGATTCGGAAATCAATTCTACAGATTCGATTAGTTGGACAACATCGGGAGATGGTATTTTTTCCGACAGCAGTAGCAGCAAAACGAGATATGTTCCCGGAGTTCAAGATTCGATTAATCAACAAGTGTATCTGTTTGTCTCCGTAAAATCTGACTGTGGGGAAACAGGAAAAAACATTGTAATTATTTTTGAGCAATGTAGTTTGTCCATTACTTCGGTAAATATAAGTGATTGCGATGACAATGGCACTCCCTCCGACAATGCCGATGATACTTATGAAGTGACTTTCAATATCTCTGCTGTAAATCCGGGTTCCAATGCCTCTTATACGGTAAAAGATGGAACTAAGGATTATGGACAATTCAGCTACAATAGCGAGGGAAAGATAACGCTTCCTGCTAATGGATTGGATTATACTTTGGTGTTTGAGGATAGTGAAAAATCAGGATGTACAATACAAGAAGTGGTAAGCCAGCAAAGCTGTTCAGATGAATGCTCTATGAATATTGAAAGTATTATTATTGGTGATTGTGATGACAATGACACTCCCTCAGATAATACCGATGATACCTATGAAGTGACTTTCAATATTTCAGCTTTGAATCCGGGTTCCAATGCCTCTTATACGGTAAAAGATGGAACTAAAGATTATGGACAATTCAGCTATAATAGCGAGGGAAAGATAACACTTCCTGCTGATGGATTGGATTACACCTTGGTGTTTGAGGATATAGAAATATCAGGTTGTACAATTCAAAAAGTGGTAAATCAAGAAAGTTGCTCGGATGATTGTTCTATGAGTATTGATAGTATTCTTATCGGTGATTGCGATAATAATGGCACTCCTTTAGACAATACCGATGATACCTATGAAGTGACTTTCAATATTTCAGCATTAAATCCGGGTTCTAATGCCTCTTATACGGTAAAAGACGGAACTATGAATTATGGACAATTCAGCTATAATAGTGAGGGAAAGATAACACTTCCTGCTGATGGATTGGATTATACTTTGGTATTTGAAGATAGCGAAAAATCAGGATGTACAAATCAAAAAGAGGTTAGCCAACAAAGTTGTTCGGATAGTATTGTAGGGAAACCGGAAATAGATATTCCAAATATTTTTACTCCAAATGATGATGGACACAATGACAAATGGTATGTAAAAATATCAGACCAAAGAATAAAAATACTCTCTTGCAAAATTTATGACAGATGGGGTGAATTAGTATATTTTTCTAAAAATGATAATAAGTTTTATTGGGATGGTCGGTTTAAAAATAGTGCAGCTATGCAAGGTGTGTATGTTTATGTTATTGAATATACTATTGATAATGGGAAAACGGTAACTGTAGCAGGAGATTTGACATTGATAAGATAGTGATATAATGAGGTGTATTTCATTTTTTCGCGTTTTACAATACTGCCCTCTAACTCCCTGTTTCTTCGCAGACTTCGAAACCGGGAAAACCGCACCCCGCATTTCCCTCCGCAATTCCCTTGATAAGCGAGTGTCTCTGACCTCGCTTCTTGCAAAATGCACTACTCCTGTGCTGATGCACAGGTTCTTTCACTATCAAGTGAGATCTACTCACTTGATTTTTGATAAAATCAAAACCATTCAATCATCCCCCTATCATTGTTCGTAACAAAGTGAAGAAAAATTATATGGGGGAGAGCAGGGCATTTGCGGGATGGTAGAGGGGGCGGTTGTGCCAATAAACAGTAGTGTCAATCTGTAATGAAAAAAAAATGAGATGCACCTTAATGATGGAATAAATATATTTCTTTATATTTTTTTGTAACTTTGATTCATTATTAGGCTTTTGCATCTTTGAAATTATTGAAATTAACGAAAACATCAATTTTATGACTTACCTAAGAATAGCTTTTACTTTTATATTAGGATTTGCCCTTACCACTATACTTTATGCACAAGATGTAACGCTCAAAACTCAGGCAGATGTAAATAATTTTAACCCCAATACAACGATGATAAGCGGTAATCTTACGATTGGTGATTCTTTAATTAATAATTCTTCCATTACCGATTTATCAAATTTATCAAACCTCACTTCTATTGGAGGAAATTTGCATATTTCAAGAAATGATGCATTAAAAAATCTTGATGGGTTAAGTAAGCTTACTTCTATTGGTGGGGGTGTATATATTAAAAGGAATGATATCTTAACCAGTCTTGATGGGTTAAGTAAGCTTACTTCTATTGGTGTGTTTTTATCTATTGGGCAAAATCATAATTTAAAAAATCTTGATGGACTAAGTAAGCTTACTCATATTGGTAGTTTTTTATCTATTAGTGGGAATTATTCATTAAAAAATCTCAATGGTCTAAATAACCTCACCTCTATTAGTGGGGATTTATCTATTAGTGGGAATTTTTCATTAAAAAATTTTGATGGTCTAAATAACCTCACTTCTATTGGAGGAAATTTAACTATTGAATACAATTTTAAATTGACAAATCTTGATGGACTAGGAAAGCTCACTTCTATTGGTGGTGATTTTCATATCATTAGTAATGAATCATTAACAAATATTAATGAGCTAAGTAAGCTTACTTTAATTGGTGAAAGTTTGAGGATTGAATACAATGATATTTTAACAAATCTTAATGGACTAAGTAATCTTACTTCCATTGGTGGGAATTTAGTTATTTTGGAAAACGATGCCTTAACAAATATTGATGGGCTAAATAATCTCACTTCTATTGGTAAATATTTAAATATTCGTGGCAATAAAGCATTAATAAATACTGATGGTCTAAGTAATCTCGCCTCCATTGGTAAGGATATATATATTAATGGTAATAATACGTTAGCAAATATTGATGGATTAAATAGTATTAAATCAATAAGTAACAATTTGTATATCAACGGAAATCGTTCTCTATCCAATATTAATGGGCTAGTAAATCTTGGTTCTATAGGTGGATATCTAAGTATTTCCAGCAATTATAAACTAACAAATCTTGATGGGCTAAGAAATCTTAATTCTATTGGAAGTTCATTATATATTTATTACAATAAAACTTTAACCAATCTTGATGGATTAAGGAATCTCTCCTATATTGGTGATTTTCTAAGTATTATTAATAATGACGCATTACCAAATCTAGATGGATTAGAAAACATCACTTCTATTTATGGTTATCTGGAGATTGAATATAATGATGAATTAATAAATTTAGATGGTCTAATTAATCTAAAGTCAATCAGTAGCTATTGTAAAATATTTCGAAATATAAAATTAGAGAATTTAGATGGT
>Ga0256832_1001943_pt1 | contig 14048 bp, 12 predicted proteins | sample 134614metaG_FD_190534 | JGI IMG/M metagenome (GOLD analysis project Ga0256832, IMG submission 190534) | Hydrothermal vent microbial communities from Lau Basin, Pacific Ocean - 134-614 | ecosystem: Environmental > Aquatic > Marine > Hydrothermal vents | place: Pacific Ocean: Lau Basin | collected...
TTGTCCTCAAGGACAGGGTGTTTCTGCTTTCTGAACCAGGGAATCAGGTCAAGAAGACCCATGAATTACCTTCCCTTGACCTAAATCAGCGGAAACAAGTCTTTAATAATGGCCTGGAGCCTGGATATCACGGCAAAGGCCTCCTTAAGGGTCTGTTTTTCAAGATCTGTCAAATCAGAAGGATTAATATAGTTGTCGGGTTGAAGCCCATCTTCCATCATCTTGAGCTGGTGCACAAAACGTATCTGCATCTGGAATTCATAGGCCTCAACCGTCTCGGTATAAAGCTCCTTTGAAATGTGCTCACCCTCGTAAAGGAGCCTTAACCGCTCAATGGTATTGGTTTCTTTTATCCCAAATTTCAAGGACATGAGACGGGCAAAGTCAACAAAGGGGACAAGACCCCTTTTCTTGATATCCAGCCTGTTCTTGTGCTCGCCGTCTTTTTCCACGATGAAATTCCTGAAAAAGGTCAGAGGAGGCCTGCTTTCCAGGCAGTTCTTGGCAAGGTGCAGCAGGAAAATCTCCTGCCTCTTTGCAAGATCTGTAAGGTGGTCCCTTAACCTTACCCCAAGATCCAACTTGCCAAAACCTGGCCTGAAATCAAAAAAGATAGAGGCATGCATCACCTGCTTTGGCTCTGGCCGCAGTATCCAGTCCTCAAAATAGGATTCCCAGACCGAGTAAGGCTGGCACCACTTTGGATTTGAGGCCATGATATCACCTGGGCAGCGGGGATACCCACACTTTACCAGGTGCTCTATGGCCTCCTTGCCAAAGGCTGCAAAATACTCCTTTGCCTCCTTCTCCTTTGCCGGGTCGCCGGCATCCTGGTAAAGAATGGCATTGTCCTGGTCGGTGCGGAAGGTCTGTTCCTTTCGCCCCTCGCTTCCCATAAGGAGCCAGCAGAAGGGAACGGGCGGTGGCCCATATTTTTCCACCATGAGGCTCAAGAGCTTATCAAGGATATGGTCGTTAAGAATGGTAATCATCCTGGTTATATTGTTTGGCTTTGCCCCCTCTTCTATGAGCGTGCGCACAATGAGGGGCACCTTTCTTGACAGCGGGTAGAGCCCCTCAATGGTCCTCTGGCTCACTATTTCCCTAAAAAGATAAAGGGGTGAGCTTCCCTGGAGCACCATTATGTCATGGGACGTTATGACTCCAATAATCTTACCCTGTTTTTCCACGGCAAGGTGATGAATCTGTCTGCTCATCATGGCAAGAAGCGCGTCAAAACAGACCTTGTGGCTGCTTATGGTTTCCACTGGGCTTGCCATTATGTTGGCCACAGGCTCTGAAACGGCTCGGCCCTGAGCCACCACCTTTGTCCTAAGGTCCTTGTCCGTAACTATACCTATGACGTCTCCCTTTTCGTCTGTAACCAGGAGGGAGCCTATGTGATATTCAGCCATTTTCTTGGCTGCCAGCTGTATGGACTCGGTTGCAGGAATGGTCTTTGGCCCTGATTTTACAAGGTCCCCCACATGTACGCTGAACATGTAAAGGGTGCCCTCTGTCCGTGGGGCCACCCTGTGCTGCCTCAACTCTTGATATGCAGTCCGGAGAAACTTTTCAGAAAAACTTTTCAGATAGTACTGGGCAAACTTGGGGTTGTCTTCTATGAGCTCAAGGAAAACCTCTTTCTTTAACAGGAAACAGAAGGTATCTTCCACTGTTTCCACATTGAGATTGGCCTTGGTTCCCTGAATAATGGGAAGAGCCCCGATATAAGAGCCTTCTCCCCGAAAGTCCTTGAGGGTAACCAGCCCCTCCTCATCCTTAAGGTATATCTTCACACCGCCCTTTTGAATAATATAGAGGTAGTCCACCTCGGTCTCGTCCTGCTTGAATATCATGGTGCCCTTGGGGAAAAAGTCTATGGTACAGTTCTTGGCCACCTTCAAAAGGGACTTTTCGTCAAGTTCGTTAAAGGGGATGGTGCCTTTTAAAAAATCGATTATTACCTCCGGGGTTACGGAGTGAACATCTTTCTTGTCCTGATTTGTCATGGGAACCTGCCTCTTGGTGTCAATAAAAAAAATAAAGGCCCCGCATAAAAACTATGGGGGCCTGTCTGCTCCGGTTTTATTCTATGAGTAAACCGTCCATTAGTCCTTCATCATGGCCTTTCTGGCCTTAATAAGGTCGTCAACCACCGATGGATCTGCCAGGGTAGAGGTGTCGCCGAAATCCTTGTAGTCTCCTGCTGCGATCTTCCTGAGAATCCTTCTCATGATCTTTCCGCTGCGGGTCTTTGGCAGACCAGGGGCAAACTGTATTACCTCTGGAGTGGCTATTGGGCCAATCTCCTTTCTCACCCAGGTGCGAAGCTCCTTGACCAGCTTGTCGCTCTCCTTCTGCCCTGCCTTAAGGGTTACATATGCGTATATCGCCTGTCCCTTAACAGGATGTGGCATGCCAACAACTGCCGCCTCGGCAACTGCCGGATGGGCCACAAGGGCGGACTCTATCTCAGCCGTACCCATGCGGTGGCCAGAAACATTTATTACGTCATCAAGGCGGCCCATGATCCAGAAATAGCCATCCTCGTCCCTTCTTGCTCCGTCTCCAGCATCATAGACGCCTGGGAACCTTTCAAAGTAGGTCTTTTTGAACCTTTCAGGGTCTCCAAACACGCCCCTTAGCATTCCAGGCCACGCCCTTCTTATTACCAGGTGGCCACCCTCGTTGACGGAGGCACGGCTTCCATCCTCCCTGAGTATGTCGGCATCAATTCCCGGAAGGGGCAGGGTCGCTGAACCAGGCTTAAGAGGCGTTGCAAATGGCAGAGGTGAGATGAGTATTCCGCCTGTCTCTGTCTGCCACCAGGTATCTACTATAGGGAGCTTCCCTTTGCCTATGTGCTGATGATACCACATCCACGCCTCAGGGTTTATGGGCTCGCCCACGGTGCCAAGGAGTTTGAGGCTGGAAAGATCGTGCTTCTCCGTCCATTCAGTACCCTCCCTCATAAGGGCGCGGATAACAGTTGGGGCCGTATAGAAGGTATTGACCTTGAACTTCTCAACGATCTGCCAGAAACGGTCGGGCGCAGGATATGTGGGCACACCTTCGAACATGAGGGAGGTTGCTCCAAGGGCCAAGGGCCCGTATACGATGTAGGAATGGCCCGTAATCCATCCTATGTCTGCGGTACACCAGTAAACGTCCTCGTCCTTCATGTCAAAGACCCACTGGGTGGTATGTGCAGCGTAGGTGAGATACCCGCCAGTTGTATGTATGACACCCTTTGGCTTTCCTGTGCTGCCACTTGTATAGAGGATAAATAGAATATCCTCAGCACCCATGGATACAGGGTCGCACTTGTCGTCTATGTCATCGGCTGCCATCTCCTCGTGCCACCACGAATCACGGCCCTTCTTCATGTCAACATCGTTTCCAGCGCGCTTTACCACGATACACTTTTCCACGCTGGGGCAGGACGTTAAGGCCTCATCGGCATTGGGCTTAAGAGGAATGGTCTTCCCGGCCCTCAACACCGCATCTGCGGTAATAAGTATCTTTGCCTCACAGTCCTGAATTCGGTTCTGAAGGCTGAGGGCGCTAAATCCGGCAAATACCACACTGTGCATGGCCCCTATTCTGGCACATGCAAGCATAGCGATGGGAAGCTCAGGGATCATGGGGAGATAAATGGATACCCTGTCTCCCTTCTTAACACCGTGTTTTTTAAGCACGTTGGCAAAACGGCACACCTCTGTATGAAGCATCTGGTAGGTGTAAACCTTTACGTCCTCGTCCGGCTCGCCCTGCCAGATTATGGCCGCCTTGTTGCGCCTCCCATCGGTCAGATGGCGGTCAAGGCAATTGTAGGATGCATTGAGCTTCCCTCCGATAAACCATTCAATCTTGGGTTTGTGAAAATCTGCCCTAACCACTGTCCTCCACTTTCTGTCCCAGGAAATGAGTTCCTCTGCCCTCTTCCCCCAAAAGGATGCAGGATCTTCCTGTGCCCTCTTATAATGCTCCCTGTACTCCTTCATGCTCTTGACATGGGCGGTCATCTGGGCCTTTCTCGAGGGACGAAATACACGTTTTTCCGTGAGAAGACTCTGGATGGTTTTTTCGCTGTCGCTCATTGTCTCACTCTCCCTTCATGGATTTTTACAGCCCTCAGGCTGCATCAAAAACTGAAGGATTATTCACTCATTTCATGATTATGTCAAGGGCTTAGTCTATAAAATTTATTGTTTGATTTTAAGTAATTAGAGAAAAGTTCACAAATATATATAACCAATACTTTGGAATAAAATGTGCAGTCGCTTTCCAAACAATTTCTTAATGAAAAAATTTTTTCAATAAAAAAGAGGGATTAGAAGTTTTGTGGCGTCTTGCCTTGGTAGGGAAAGCACCAGGAACATGGCCATGTAGCCCCAACACCGTAAAACCTTGCGGCCTTATGCTTAGAAAGATGAAAAACTAGAGGCTTGGTTCAATAATCAACTCTACTCTCCTGTTTACTCCATCAGGGGCGCTTCCTTGTATCTTTTTTGGATAGAGATCTCCAAGCCCTTGCACCCATATCTTTTCCGGGTCCAGGCCCTGAGAAATGAACTCGCCAGCCACTGCCGCCGCTCTTGAAAGGGAAAGTGCCATGTTTGAGGCAAACCTGCCCCCTTCCTTTTCAGTTAGGGAGTCGCTGTGGCCGAGCACCTTCAGCCTGTAATGGGTTGAGTCCTTAAGTACCCTGGCTATCCTAGAAATCATTTTCATTCCGTCAGGAGAAATGCCATCTGACCCCTTTGAAAATGTGACCTCCTGATCAAGCACTATCATGATGGCACCCTTTTTGACCTCAAGGGGTGAAAAATCAAAAAGCATACCCTTTATCCTTGACATATCCTTAAGGTGCATTTGGGTCCTTACCGGCTGCCTGGGTGACGAGGTCACCTCTTTTTCAAGTCGCGTAATCTTGATGGTGGTCCAGACCAGAAAAAAGATGAGAAGAAGTGACATAAGATCACTTAGGCTAAGAACCCAGAGGGAATCATCCTCCAGTGCCTCCGCAAATGGCCTGTCTCCAGTTAATGGATATATCTTTAATCTGTTGGTGGTATTCAACACATTGCTCCCTTCATCTATCAGGCAGCCCGTTTTTCAAGCCTAACCACCTGTACTCCTGATTTGCCCTTTTCCTTGAGCTCGCAGTAAAGCTCATAGGAATTCAGCCTCTCTGCAATCCTTAAAGGGTGTTCAGCCTTTTGAATACCCAGAAGAACGTCCATGACCATCCTTCTTGCATCCGCTCTCCTCGAAAAGTACTGCTGAAGTTTTATGCTTGCAGGAAGAAACAAGAGATTAGCGAGTAAAATACCATACAGAGTGGAGCTTAAGGCAAGTCCAAGGGAGGCACCAAGGGTGCCCTCGGTCCCAAGGTGCTGCATGACCTGCATGAGACTTATGACTGTTCCCGCCATTCCAAGAGCAGGAGCAAGCCTTGCAAGGGTCTTAAGCAGCTGCACCTGTGACAGGGCCAGGTCGTTCCTCTTGAGGTTTTCCCTCTGAAGGGCTCCCATTAGGGAAATCTCGTTGTAGCCCTCTGCAACAAGTATTGCTCCGTAGCGGAGATAATCATCATCCACCTGGGTTGCGGCCCTTTGAAGGGCAATCGGCCCTTTTAGGCGGTAGATCCTGGCAAGGCCCAGGGCCTGGGCAAGAATACGCCTTTCATCCTCTGCCTCTTCTCCTTCATTCCTGAATGCCCTTTTTAGGCTCTTCCAGGTGGCAACCATCCTTTCAGTTGGGAAACTGAACCAAATAGCCAGGAAAAGCCCTCCGAACACTATCACCAGGGACTGAAGGTTGAAAATCTGTGTAATGTTTACGCCCCACAGAAAACCCGTGCCCAGAAACGAACATACCACCATGGCTGTAATAAGATGTCTTAACATTAAATGCCTCCAGCTTGTATCGGCTTTATGGAGGAAAAGCAAAAAGGAGGCCGGATAGCCACAGAAAACTAATCCATTGATTTTAAAGACTTTTATTACATCTACCCTTATTGTCAGTGGAAAAAATGGCCCTGTGGGGAATTATTTTCTCACCCTATGGGGTAATTAATGCACGGATACACCCCTTTAAAGAACGTATGGTCTGAGACCTTTTCGCATCAAGGCCATGCGCATACCACCCGCTCCACCCCAGAAAGATCACAAAACGTCTCCACTTTACTATAAAGGCCAATATCCTTTACATAGTTACAGACACTTGGCGCCTGCCCTATCCCAACCTCGCATAGGATGACCCCGTTTTCCTCAAGATGAAAGGCTGCCTGGGAAAACAGGGCCTTTATCTCGGAAAGCCCTGTTTCATCCCTTGAAAAGAGGGCAATTTCTGGCTCAAACCTCTTTACCTCTTCTTGAAGAAGGACTTCATCCTCCCTGGATACGTAAGGCGGGTTAACGGTTATGATATCCGCCTTGAAGTCCTTTCTAAAGGGCATGAACCAATCTCCGCAAAGGAGAAAGACCCTATCAGAGGCACCGATGATCCTTTTCACATTTTTCTTTGCTAGAAAGAGGGCGTCCAGACTGATATCCGTAAGGAAAACCAGGGCATCCTTCCAGACTCTTGCCAGGGTTATGCCAACGGCACCAGTGCCAGTTCCAAGGTCCAGAATCACCCGTGGACTCCTGCCCTGGAATATCTCCAGGGCCTTTTCCACCAGAAGCTCTGTCTCGGGCCTGGGGATTAGGGCAGAAGGGGTGCAGTAAAATTTGTACTTCCAGAACTCCTTCTCTCCAGTAACGTAGGCAAGGGGTTCTCCCTGCAAGATACGCTGGACCAACTGAGAAAATGTCTTGATGGCCCTGTCTGAAACCTGGTATTCGGGATGGCTTATGAGGAATTCCTTTGGTTTTCCAAGGACCTTTGAAAGGAGAATAACAGAGCAGAGAAACGGAGACTCTTTTTTGTGCGAGGCAAGGTGTGCGGTCTTTTCCCTTAGAAGCTCCCCAACAGTTGAGACAGAGCTACGCAACTGACCTTTTTTCTTCCTGTGGGGCCTTGGTGTTTTGGGCAAGGGCCTTTGCCTGATAATGGGTGCCCAGGGCCTCTATAACCTCATCCAGCTCCCCCTGCATGATATCTTCAAGTCTGTAAAGGGTAAGCCCGATCCGGTGGTCAGTAAGCCTGCCCTGGGGGAAATTGTACGTTCTTATACGCTCGCTCCTGTCGCCGGTTCCCACCATAGAGCGGCGTTCCTCGGAAAGCTGCCTTTGCTGCTCTCTTTGTTTGAGCTCGTATAGTCGTGCTGCCAGCACCTTCATGGCCTTTGCCTTGTTCTTATGCTGGCTTCTTTCGTCCTGGCACTGCACCACAAGCCCTGTGGGAATGTGGGTTATCCTTACTGCCGACTCTGTTTTGTTCACATGCTGACCACCTGCACCTGAGGCGCGGTAAACGTCTATTCTGAGATCCTGGGGATTAATCTGTACGTCCACCTCATCTGCCTCTGGAAGAACCGCCACTGTAACGGCAGAGGTGTGTATCCGGCCCTGTGTCTCAGTCTCAGGTACCCTCTGGACCCTGTGGGTCCCGCTTTCGTACTTGAGCCTGCTGTAGACCTTGTCACCGGAAATAAGGGCTATTATCTCTTTGAAACCACCTATGCCCGTCTCGTGAGCGGAGAGTATCTCCACCTTCCAGCCCTTCTTCTCTGCATAACGGCTGTACATGCGGAAAAGATCCGCTGCGAAAAGTGCTGCCTCGTCTCCTCCAGTACCTGCCCTGATCTCCAGAAGGATATTCTTTTCGTCGTTGGGATCCTTTGGAAGGAGCAGGATCTTGAGCCTTTCCTCCAGGGCCTTTGCCTCCTTCTCAAGGCCGTCCAGCTCTTCCTTGGCAAGCTGTCTTATCTCAGGGTCAGAATCGTTAAGCATCTGCCTGTTTTCTTTGATCTCATCCTGGACGCTCAGGTACCTGTCGTAGGTCCTCACTATCTCGCCAAGATCCGAATGCTCCTTGGCCAGCCTCCTGAAGGTTTCTTGATCCCTGATTGTTTCAGGGTCACTGAGCCTGGTCTCAAGCTCCCTGTAACGCTCCTTTATGTCGTCTAATCTCTCAAACATGGTATGGCAGAAAGAAAAATTCCCTCCAGGTTACTGCTCCTTGGACTCCATCTTCTTGCCATACTTTCTCATGAACTTCTCCACTCGTCCTGCAGTGTCCACCAATTTCTGCTTTCCTGTGTAGAAGGGGTGGCACTGGGAACATATTTCCACCTTTATCTCCTTGAGGGTGGACCCCACCTGGAACTCGTTTCCGCAGGCACATCTGACATTTGCAAGATGGTATTCCGGATGTATATCCTTTTTCATGACATTACTCCTGTGAAAATAAAAGAATTTTAAACGGCTTACTTTTATAAGAAACCGGTTGTTCAAGTCAAGTAGTTATTTTTCACTTTACTGGCCTACTTGTTCATGGAGGCAAGAAACTCTTCGTTGCTCTCTGTATCCCTCATCTTGTCCAGGAGAAACTCCATGCTGTCAATAGGATTAAGAGGAGAAAGGAGCTTTCTAAGTATCCATACCCTGTTGAGAACGTCAGGGGGAAGAAGAAGCTCTTCCTTCCTGGTGCCCGACTTGTTGATATCCACTGATGGAAATATCCTCTTTTCCGTAAGCTTCCTGTCAAGGTGGATCTCCATGTTGCCAGTGCCCTTGAACTCTTCAAAGATCACCTCGTCCATTCTGCTTCCTGTATCAATGAGGGCCGTGGCGATTATGGTAAGGCTTCCACCCTCCTCTATATTCCTTGCAGCCCCGAAGAACCTCTTGGGCCTGTGAAGGGCATTTGAATCCACACCGCCTGAAAGTATCTTGCCGCTTGGAGGGACAACCGTATTGTAGGCCCTTGCAAGACGCGTGATACTGTCAAGAAGGATCACTACATCCTTTTTGTGCTCAACCAGGCGCTTTGCCTTCTCTATCACCATCTCGGAGACCTGGACATGCCTCTGGGCAGGTTCGTCAAAGGTTGAGCTTATGACTTCCGCATCCACGGAACGCTGCATGTCGGTCACCTCTTCGGGCCTTTCATCAATGAGGAGAACGATGAGAAAGACCTCCGGGTGGTTGTAGGATATGGAGTTTGCTATGCTCTGAAGCAGCATTGTCTTACCTGTCCGTGGAGGCGCCACAATGAGCCCCCTCTGCCCCTTGCCGATGGGGGTCATGAGATCCATGATTCTTCCGCCAAGGTTGTCTGGAGTTGTCTCAAGCCTCAACTGCTCCTGGGGATAAAGAGGGGTAAGGTTGTCAAAGTGCACCCTTTCAAAGGCCTTTTCAGGCGGATCAGAGTTGAGGGTTTCCACCTTTAAAAGGGCAAAATAACGCTCTCCTTCCTTTGGAGGCCTTATCTGGCCCGATATGGTATCCCCTGTGGTAAGGTTGAATCTCCTGATCTGTGAAGGCGAAACATAGATATCGTCAGGACCAGGCAGGTAATTGTAGTCCGGACTCCTCAAGAAGCCAAAGCCATCCTGCAGGATTTCAAGCACACCGTTTCCATAGACAGTGCCGTTCTTTGCCGCCTGGGCCTTGAGGATGTTGAAGATGATGTCCTGTTTTTTTCTGCTGTGAGTAACATCTATTCCAAGGTCATTGGCAATCTTAAATAACTCACTTACGCTCTTTTTCTTGAGCTCATCAAGGTGCAGGGTGGGTGGCACATCGCCCCTGTTAACATTCTTTGGATTTTCAGTCTCCTGCCTTGAGTTATTTTTAGAGTTTTCAGCCTGACCCCTGGTCGATTTTTTTTCTGCAGACTGGTCCTTGTTGTTCGCCTTGATACGCCTAGCCATAAAATACCTCTGGTTCCTCTATAACTTAGTTTTTAGTCCTCAGGGAATTGATATGATTTTTGGAAATTAAATTACATCCTTACCTTAGGGTTACGTTACTTAAATCGCCCTGAAGGCCAAAATGATTTATTAGGCATCAGGGTCTTTGTCTGAATAATCCACCACCTGATTTTTTAATGTGGAGGTAAATGCTGCCTTTTCGGTTGGGTAAGCCGTTTAGATACTTAAGCTTGACGCTATTCATATAGCCACTAAGTGGGTCAGCGTCAATAGATTTTTGGTGGAAAAATTGTTGAAAAGGCCTGATTTCACCTGCAACAAAAAGAAACCCACCAGCCTATCAACATATCCCAAAATCCCAGCCCCTCCTTGTGAAAAATCGAACCCAATGGTACAGGCTCTCATTTACAGGCGCATCCATTCCCGCCTCACGGGCCAGTCGGGCAACGGCCCCGTTAATAAATTCTATTTCGGTCTGTCTCGTGTTTATCCTGTCCTGGAGCATGGAAGAAATATTTTTTGAAGTATCCCTGCATACTTTACGGACAAGGCCCAAAACTTCTTTAAAGTTCATACCTATGTCTATCCCATGTGCCTTCATCACATTAAAGGCCTCCAGAACAGCCATTTCCTGAATAGCCGCAAGCTCAGGATGTTCAAGTATCTGGCCATTTCTAAGGCCGCTCAAAACGGTAATCGGATTTATCCCCACGTTGACCATGAGCTTTTTCCAAAGGACCGGATATATATCCTCCACCAGGGATATGGCAAAACCTCCTTTTTCAAGAAGACTTGCAAGGCCCTTCAATCTTTTATTCGGGGGTGTATTTCGCTGGAACATTCCAAGAATAGTATCTCCCTCTCCTGCATGCACCACGGTTGTTTCGTCCTTCCTGTTGGCACCATGCATGGTGACCCCCAGCACCAGATTTTCTGCAGGTACAACCCTGGCCAGTATGTCTCCCGCTCCAATCCCATTTTGAAGTGTAACAACCAGGGTGTCCGGGGCGCAAAGCAACTCCAGTTCCGGAAGTATCTGTTCTGTCTGAAAGGCCTTTACAAGCACCATTACCACGTCCTGCCTCCCAATTTCTCGGGCATTTGCACTTACCTTTGGAAAGGCCCTCAGAACAGTCCCCCCCTCTTCTAAAACCGCTACGCCGCCTGTTGCCATTCGCTGGGCCTTAACACCATCGTGGTGGAGCAGGGATACGCTGGGAAATACCTGCCATATCCTTGTTGCAAAGAGGATTCCCAGGGATCCCGGACCTATTATTGTCAGATTTTTAGGGCTCATCCCTTCAGCCTGCCGTGATTTTCCCCCATTTAATGACTTAACCTTGACATAGCCCCGCTGGCCTATTACAGAAAACAAACTTGTACCATGGATTTCTGGATTTTCAGGTTTAGAATCCAGTTTTCGCCATCTGGCAAGGGCCATTTCAACCAGGTTATAAATAAAAAAAAGGCAGGAGGCAATCCATGCTAGTAAAGGAATGGATGGCAAAGGACCCCATCGTCATAGATGAGAACACATCTATCATGAAGGCCACCCAAATGATGAAGGAACACGGGATCAGGCGTATCCCTGTGGTCAGGGACGGCAGGCTCATAGGCATTATCAGTGACAGGGACATCAAGGAAGCGGCTCCATCCAAGGCAACTTCCCTTGACGTTCACGAGCTCTACTATCTTTTGTCTGAAATCAAGGTAAAGGACATAATGACCCCTGACCCCATCACCCTCAAGGAAAACGATTCGGTGGAAAAGGCAGCTGTTATCATGCTGGAAAACCGTATTAGCGGTATTCCCGTGGTGGATGATGACTACCATGTAATAGGAGTCATTACCCAGACAGACGTATTCAAGGTGATGATAAGTATAACCGGGGCCTACCAAAGCCCCATACAGATTGCCTTTGAGATGGAAGACAGCCCTGGGTCTTTAAACAGGCTTCTGAACCAGATCAGGGAACAGGCAGGGCGTGTGGTAAGCGTGTTGACTTCCCACGAGAACATGCCTGAAGGCAAGAGGGAGGTCTATGTCAGGCTAAAGGATATGCCTGATGAGGAACTTAACAGGCTTGTGGAGAATCTTAAGAGGGAATTCAAGATACTGTTTGTCATAAAGGAAGACCTCAGTAACATTCCGAGAAAGCGTTGATCCTTCTGGAAGTAAATCAACAGGGTGCCTGGGCAATATCTGGGCACAGGTACCCGTCTTTAAGGCACTGAATAGGGAAAGCTGCCTCCTGCTTCAAAATTCTCAAAAAACTGATATAATTTCATTCTTGACTCTCAGGGATTTTTCTTTTAGTTAAAAAGGGTTACATTTTTTGTTAAAAATTTCCTGAAATCTTGAACGAGAGAAAACAGATGACTTTGACCAAGGCGGATCTCATAAACAAGCTGTACGAATCTGAAGTCCTTTCCAAGGCTGAGGCCGTTCGGGCCGTGGAAACGGTGATAGAAATAATAAAGGAGACTCTTGAGGATGGAGAAAGCGTCCTCATAAGCGGCTTTGGTAAGTTTACCATAAAAGACAAAAAGGCAAGAAGGGGAAGAAACCCCCATACTGGTGAAGATCTTATCCTGGCCCCAAGAAGGGTGGTAACATTTAAGCCCTCAGGAGTGCTTAGAAACAAGATCAATCAAGGCCAGTAACCCTTTCAGACCCCTTCTTTAAAATCTTGCTCCAAAGCTGTCCGCAGGCGGCCTCTATATCCCTTCCCCTGCTCTTTCTGATTATGGCAGTAAACCCCTTATCCATAAGACATTTTTGAAATCTGAGAACATCCTCGCTGCTTGGGGCCTTAAATGGCAGGCCATGCACAGGATTATAGGCGATAAGGTTTATCTTGCTGGGTATGCCCTGAAGAAGCCTTGCAAGTCTTTTTGCATCCTGCCTCGAATGGTTAAGCCCACCAAGAACAATGTATTCAAAGGTGATTCTTCGCCTCTTGGGCAGCGGAAATCTCCTGCATGCGTCCATCAGCTCCTTAAGCGGATATCGCCTGTTTACGGGCATTATCCTGCTTCTAAGCTCATCCGTTGTTGCATGAAGAGATATGGCAAGGCCAACTTCCACCTCTCTTCCAAGCCTTATTATCTGGGGGGCTAAACCGCAGGTGGACACGGTTATGCGCCTCTTTGAAAAGTTAAGGCCAAGCTCGTTAGTGAGAATTCGTATGGCAGTTACTACATTTTGAAGATTTGCCAAGGGCTCACCCATTCCCATAAAAACGATGTTTCTCGGCCACCTATCAGGTTCCGTCTGCTCTAACACCCCAAGGACCTGGCCACAAATCTCCGAGGGAAGTAGGTTTCGCTGAAAGCCCATGGTGCCAGTGCGGCAAAAACGGCAACCCATGGCACACCCCACCTGGCTCGATATGCACAAGGTGTTGTGACTGGTGCCTGGAATGAGAACAGTCTCCACAACTGCCCCGTCTGAGAGCCTGAAGGCCCACTTTACCGTTTCATCCAGATGGGAAGCCGTCACCCTTTCGGGCTTAAGAGCATAAACAAAACCCTCTAGGGCAAGACGCGCCCTGAGGGCCTTTGGAAGCTCTGTTATTTCAGTAATACCTGAAAACCCTGGCCTCCACAGCCATTTGAAAAGCTGCCTTGCCCTGAAGGCAGCCTCTCCCCATGACTCCATGAGCCCTTCAAGCTCGGCCAGGGTCTTTGATCTGTAATCAATCACTAAAGTTCTTTGAGCAGCCTTTCAGCCTTTTCCTTTTCAGGAAACTTCTGCCCGGATTCCAGGGCCTTTTTAAGATACTCCTTTGCCTCCTTCTTTTTTCCAAGGCCTTTCAGCGCATAGGCCATGTGATAGTTGATGGTTGGATGGTCAGGCACCTTTTTAAGGGCCTCTGAAAGGTCCGCAACGGCAAGGTCAAAGTTGCCCTTCTTGGCCTGTATCCATGCATAGGTATCCAGGATGAAGGGCTGACCAGGCGCTGCCGCCTTTGCCCTCTGGGCGTAGATGGCAGCCTGCTCAAGATCCCCCTTCTCGGCAAGAAGCCACGCCAGGTTATTGGCGGCGGGGGCAAACTTGGGGTTGATTTCAAGGGCCTTCCTGTAGGCATCCATGGCCTTTTGCGTATGGCCTAGCCTCTGCTCTATTGCTGCAATGGCCATGTATGCAGTCAGGAACTTGGGCTTTTTCTCAAGAAGCTTCTGATATTCCTTCAGCGCCTCTTCTGCCTTTCCAAGCT
>Ga0256832_1001944_pt1 | contig 14048 bp, 12 predicted proteins | sample 134614metaG_FD_190534 | JGI IMG/M metagenome (GOLD analysis project Ga0256832, IMG submission 190534) | Hydrothermal vent microbial communities from Lau Basin, Pacific Ocean - 134-614 | ecosystem: Environmental > Aquatic > Marine > Hydrothermal vents | place: Pacific Ocean: Lau Basin | collected...
AAGCGTTTATGCCACCTTGTGCCATAGAGGTTTGAGAGGCAGTAGGGTAGTGTTTGCCTACTACTGTAACTGTAGCTCCCTGTTGTTTGGCAGTTAGGGCAGAAGAGAGACCTGCTCCACCTGAACCTATAATAAGTATATCTCGCATGATTTCTCCATTGCAAATGGTTTTTAGAAAAAATACCTTATATGAGCTTTGATTTTGTTGTAAAAGTTAATTTTGAGGGATGAGATATTTAGACAAGTTCAAAAAAGGAGGGAGGAATAAAAAAAAACTGTTGCCTAAACATCTCAACAGGAATACATATTCAATTCTTTTCTATAACGGCTACTACTTCGTTTATATCGGTATATCCTGTTAAGAAAATTATAGCACATAAATTTTAAATAAAAAGTACTTTTAGTAAAAAAAATTAAGTTTATTTTAATTTTTAAGTATTATCACATTAAAGTTGTTCTATTTTATGTGTTTTAAAATTGGTCATGTTTAAATATATTTAAATAGGCTAATTAAAGCTCTAAAAAGAGTTTTAAAATCTGCTATAATCACTCTTATGAAAACTTTACACATCTATCCAACCTCTCGTGCAATACGAAATGAACGACTGCGTCAAAAAGAGCATAATGGGCTACTTCCTAACCTTATGCGTGTTGATGAGTTTGAAAAGAGAGCTATTATTTTACCTGAACTTGCTATGGTTGATTCACTTCAACGTACTCTATTTTTGCAAGAGGCTTCTAAGTTTGAGGCTTTTCAAACACTTAAGATAAATCGTGAGTTGGTACGGTTTTTTACTAAGAGTGATGCTATTTTTAAATTTTTTGAAGAGTTAAGCCATGAAGAGGTGAGTTTTGATGCCCTAGTAGAGGGTGATGCCTATGTGGAGTTTGCTGAACATATTGAGGTCTTAGAGCAGTTGTTAAATAACTATGAGCAACTCCTGCTCTCTAAAGGGTTAACCGACCGTGTTTTTGTACCAAAATTGTACCGACTTAACCGTGGGTTTGTAGAGGGGTATGATAGGTTTGAGTTGCACCTAGAGGGCTATTTGAGCTATTTTGAACTCAATTTGATGAATAAGATAGCTGAATATCGACCCTTTATTGTTCACATGTACACGTCAAAGTTTAATCTGAAAGTCCAAGAGCGATTTTTAGAGATGGGCATAGAGTTAGAGAATGACTCCTATGTTAGTTTTGATTTACAGAGTAGAGAGGTGTTGTCTACCACTCCAAATGAGTCTAAGATTAAAGCAGAGGTTTTAGCTGTAGAGGAGCGTTTTGCTCAAATTCCTCTGCTTTTAGAGGCAGTCCAAAAGATGGTAAACTCGGGTATCTCTCCTGATGAAATCGTAGTTATTTTACCTGATGAATCGTTTAAAGAGCCATTGAGACTCTATGACAAACTCAACAATTTTAACTTCGCTATGGGGTTTGACTACAACAAGACCAAACCCTATAAGCAGTTAGAGGCTATCTACAGATATTGGCAGGGTTTTTCATATGAGTCACAGTTTCTATTAAAAAAGTATAATATTCCTATTGAAGATATAAACAAGATAAATCTTACTAAGAAGCAAAATATAGATGAATTTTTTACTATTTTAGAGAGTTTAAATTTAGTTAAAGATAAACCAACTACTTTAGCTAAAGTTCTAGAAAACAAAGCACAGTTTCGACAAGTTTTTTCTACTCATCAAATGCCTATAAAATCGTGGTTATTTCTATGGCTTAAGAAGTTAACAGAGATACACCTTGATGATGTACATGGGGGAAAAGTAACAGTTATGGGTGCATTGGAGACTAGGGGAGTAAGTTTTGAGGGGGTTGTGGTTGTGGACTTTAACGATGGCATTGTTCCAAACATTCCTGCAAAAGATAACTTTTTGAACTCTTCATTGCGTAAGTTTGCCAATCTTCCTACAAAAAATGACCGTGAAGCGTTACAGAAGCAACTCTACAAACGTATTTTAGAGCAGTCTAAGATAGCAACTATTATCTACTCTAAAAGTGAAAACAGAGCTCCTGCCTCTTACCTCTATGAGTTAGGGCTAAGTTTAGGTAAAGATGTTGAGGCTAACTTAGAGCTACTCTATAGTGAGCCAAACCAAGTTGTAGAGGAGAGCGACCCAATTATGCGACACTTTGACGCGTCAGCCATTGCTTGGTCAGCTACACGGCTCAATACCTATTTAACCTGTAAGCGAAAATACTACTACAATTACGTTCTAAATTTAAAAGCCAAAGAGGAAGAGGAGATAAACGAGGGGCTATTTCTGCATAAACTCTTAGAAAACCTATTTAAAGAGAGAACTCACTTTGAGACAAAAGAGGAGATGAGGAGTCAAATTGACCGACTATTAGATGAACTACTAGAGACAACTTCTTCTAAAATTGCCTACTCAAAACTACTTTGGAAAGAGAAATTAAAGGCATTAATCGAGGCACAAATCTACCACTTTAAAGCAGGGTGGCGAGTAGTAGAGCGAGAAAAACATATTATTGGCTCTATTGGTGGTATTAACTTTAAAGGTGTAGTTGATAGAATAGACCAAGATAGTACAGGAACATTTGTTCTTGACTATAAGAGTGGCTCTATTGCCGAAGCAAACCGAACTAAAAACTTAGAGAAACTTACTGATTTTCAGATGAGTATCTACTCTGAACTTTTAAAAGATAAGTTTAAAGATTTGAAGTTGGCTTTTGTTGAGATGTTTAATGGAAAAACCACAGAGATAACAGCTTTAGAGGAGAAGACAGAGCTTCTCTATGAGATTGTTGATGAGCTAAAAGCTACCAATGAGGTGGTAGCTCACTGTTGTGATGATGTCTCTAAGTGCCAGTATTGTGACTATACTCTGCTTTGTGGGCGTGGGGTTTATTTGTAATATATTAGCCTACTAATTTTTGAGAAAACTTATCATCAAACTCAAAAAGAGAAGGTTGTTTTACTACGCTTATAGGCTTCTGACTTGGATTATTATTTTCCAAAATCTGAACTTTAACCTCTTTAGCTATCTCCTCAACCATAGGAATAACTATAGAGTTTCCAATACGATTATAAAGCTTTCCTTTTGCCCCAATCAGTTTAAAATCATCAGGAAACCCCATCAACCTATAGCACTCTCTAATAGTAAGTTTTCTAACTCTGCCTTGATGATAAATATAATATCTTCCTGCTGACTCTTGTGATGACAAAGTGGGGTGTGTTCCATCTGAGGAATAGATTCTATTGGGTTGTTTATGAACTCGTGAGAGATGTTCTGTATTTTCTCTAACCCCTTTTGTTCTCATGTTTTTATTTCGATACCCTGCAAAGATTAAACCTGATGGTTGTCTTTTAGGATTTTCTATAAGTGTATATTCACTCTCATCTAAATACTCAAAATCATCACGCTCTTCTAAAATATCTTTTATTGCAATAGGACTTTTTCTCTCTAACTTAGAGAAATCAAACTCCACTCCATTTAAAGCCCCAACAATAATAGTCCGTTCTCTATTTTGAGGAACTCCAAAATCTTTAGCATTTAAAACTTGCCAATTGGTAGTGTAGCCCAACTCTTGAAGAGCCATCAAAACTACTTTTAGTGTCTTTCCTTTGTCATGGCTTTTAAAGTGTTTTACATTCTCTAACACCACCACTTTAGGCTTTTTCTCTTTTAAAATGCGTTCTATATCAAAAAATAGCGTTCCTCGTGTATCGTTAAACCCTTTTTTCTCTCCTGCAATACTAAATGGCTGACAAGGGAAACCTGCCAATAAAATATCATGGTTTGGTATCTCTTTTTCATCTATTTGTGTAATGTCACTATGAACCGTATCATTATAATTTAAACTATACATCTCTTGTGCATGGCTATCAATCTCAGAGCTAAAAATACACTCATAACCATGCTTCTCAAAGCCACTCCTAAACCCACCAATTCCTGCAAATAAATCTATAAATTTATAGCTCATTGTTCAACTCCTTGGTTAGCTCATTCCATTTCTGTTTGTGAATAGGTTTTAGTTCATCATCATTGGCAATCAAATCAGAATAGAGTTGATAGAACTCCTCTAAATTATCAATAAGTCTCATATAATATTTAAGTGTATCTTTCACACCATTAACAATAATTTGACAACCATGTCTCTCTTTAACCTCTTCTATTATCTGATTAATAATCGCTATATCTTTCTCTAAAACACCATCATAAGACAAAATATAATATCGTTTAGGATTGTATTTAACAATCTTCTCTTTGGCTATTCGCAAAATATTAGAATCAATAGGTTTATCAAATTTAATCTCAATGGCTTCAAAGAGTTTATTATTTTTAAATATCTCTATATCTCCAGCACTTTTAGAGGTTCTATCACTTGCAGTATGGCTACCCAACTCTTTTAGAGTACAGTTTTTATATCGTGATATTTCAAGAGTTAAAATTTGATAGATAGCATAAAAAGCAAGAACAGGAAGTTTTGAGCCACCAAAAGTTTTATATTTAAATCCAAATTGTCTATTTAAAATATCCATCATTTGAGTAATGGTTAACTTTTCAGGATTTGCTAATGGCTCAATAATTATTTGATTCTTTTTTTGTAATTCAATAATTTGAATAAAGAGTTCAACTAAAATATATTTTGGATCAATTTTCTCAATCTCAATAGAGTGAACCAACTCTAAAAAAGCCTTTTTAACAGTTTTATTACTGATTTTTCCTTCATAATCTAAATCATAAGGATAGGGCTGTTCAAGTGAACGAGTGAGCCACCCACTCTCTGCCATAGACGGTAAACCAAGTTTTTTTAGTGTTGGAGTGATATATTTTGTATCAATAGTTCGACCTGAAAATCCATCTTTTATCTGTGTTTGATGGTTTCGTATATCTTGTTTTGGATGAACTATTTTATAAATACTAAGTGTAACAAGAACAGTAAAAACACCTTTTTGATTGAAGGATTTTTGGGCTATGGTTTTGATATTTTGAAGCGTTTTAGGGTTTAGTTTATTGGTGTAATCTTTTTTTTCTATTGCTTCGGTGTGTAGTTCTATTAGTATTTTATCATAGCTCATTCTTATAATCCTATTTGTTTTTGTTATTGTTCTAATTATAGCTAGTTTTGAAAATAGGTTTAATAAATAGGGTCAAATTGTTATAAAAATAAAGAATAGCCTCTTTTTTTAATATCTTTTAGACTTAATCCTCATCATCCCCACCACCCGTAACTGCACGAGCTGTTGCCGCAGTAACGTCAATGGCAGCTCCTGCAACACTTCCTGCAACAGAGATAGGAGCTGTAACAATTTGAGTACAGCCATTAAGAAGTAGAAGAGTTGTTATAAAAAGTAGAGTTTGTTTCATTGTTTATCCTCTGAATTTTATTTAAATAGGTCAGCCAACGCATCAGTATTGGTGGTCTTCTCAATCTCTGGAGCATTTCCTGGACTTTCACCTCTTCTATCTGTTATACCCTCTATCTCATTAAGCTCAATAGTATAACCTGTGAGCATAGAGGCTAGACGAATATTGATTCCAGATTTACCAATAGCTTTTGCTTTTTGGTCAGAGGTAATATTAATTATAGCCTTTTTCTCTTTGCCTTGAATTACTTTTACACTTTGGGCAATAGCAGGAGATAAAGCTCTAGTTATAAATACTTCAGGAATAGGGGAGTAGTCGACACAGTCGATATTTTCACCATTTAACTCTGCACTTACAGCGTTAATTCTAATTCCTTTTACACCAACAGCCGCACCAATTGGGTCAATATTTGGAAAGTCTGTCTTTAGGGCTATCTTTGCACGTTGTCCAGGAATTCTTGCCGTTGCCATAATCTGAACTGAACCATCTTCGATTTCAGGAACCTCTTTTGCCATTAGTTTCTCTAAAAATTTAGGTGAAGTTCTTGTAAGCTCTAAAAACATTCCCATCTCAGGATCAATGCTTACAAAACGTAAAAGGGCTTTTACCGTGTCACCCTTTTTAAACTTTTCACCCTTAATACGGTTACGTTGAGAGAGAAGTCCTTTTAGTTCACCAATCTCAATAAAGGTGTTCTCTTTATCATCAACTCGATTAACCACACCAATCATAATGGTATTGACTTTCTCTTTGTATTTTTCAAATAGGTCCTGTTCTACTTGTCGTTGCACATGGTACTGTAGCTCTTTAAAGAGGTTAAATGAAGCAGTACGTCCATAATCTTCAAGAACAAAAGGAGAGCGAAGTTGGTCACCAAGTTCTAGGTCTGCACCATACTCCTCTTGAGCTTCAGAGAGACCCATAACAGCATCAGGCTCACTCTGTAGACGTTCATCATCATCTTTAACAATAGTAATAATCTGTTCAACCGTATAATCTTTTCTATCCATATCTACAGTTGCTTCGAATTCTGAAGTATAAGAGGTACATCTTTTTGCTGTTTTAATAAGAGCCTCTTTAAACGCATCGACAGCTGATTCAAGTGAAATGTTCTTTTCGTGTGCCATTGCTTCAATAATATCTACAATTTTTTCCATATTTTAATCCTTATACACTATTTCAAACCATAATTAATTTAATCACAATATAATCACAAAGAGAAAACTTAACAATGCGTTACTAATTTGTGTGATTTTGCCAGTTGTTTGAAGAGTTGTATTATATCTAAACTAACCTTTAAGGAAAAGAGGTATAATTTAATAATAAAATACAACATATTAAATTATGTCGAAAAATAACATACGAATTATAACGAAGGATTGGGAATGAAATTGAAATTAGCTAGAACGACGATATCGGCGAAACCAAAAGCAATAGAGCTGGATAAACTTGAAGAAGATTTAGATAAAAAATCTATTTTTTATTTTGATAAAGAGAACTCGCATAAAGATTTAAAAGCACTAATTGAGCATTTTGAAGAGAAAACTTACTCTGTTTACATGAGAGAGGTAAAGTATGGACTCAATGATGATGAGTATCTTTATGAGGTTCATATCGTAAAATAAATATACAATGAAAAAATTATACATAGAAACTTTAGGTTGTGCTATGAATGTTCGCGATAGTGAGCATATGATAGCAGAGCTTAATGCTAAAGAACCCTACGAATTAACCGAAGAGTTGGGTGATGCTGATTTAATTATTATCAACACCTGTTCTGTTCGAGAGAAGCCAGTCTCTAAACTCTTTTCTGAAATTGGTGTTTTTAACAAATACAAAAAAGAGAGTGCTAAGATTGGTGTGACTGGTTGTACAGCTTCACACTTAGGTAAAGAGATAATTAAAAGAGCTCCTGCGGTCGACTTTGTTTTAGGTGCTAGAAATATCTCTAAGATTACTAAGGTATTGGAAGAGAAACATGCTGTTGAGATTGATATTAACCACGATGATAGCAGTTATGCTTTTGGTGAATATAGAACCAATCCATTTAAATCAATGGTCAACATCTCTATGGGATGTGATAAGTCTTGTACCTACTGTATTGTTCCTGCAACACGAGGTGATGAGGTCTCTATACCTTCTGATTTGATTGTTAGTGAGATTGCGAAAGCTGTTAAGACAGGGGCTAAAGAGGTGATGCTTCTTGGGCAAAATGTAAATAACTATGGTAAACATTTTACAGCTAATGATGAGAAGCTAAACTTTACAGGCTTGTTGCAAAAAATCTCTAAAATTGAGGGGTTAGAGCGTATTCGCTTTACCTCTCCCCATCCACTACATATGGATGATGAATTTTTAGAGGAGTTTGCAAACAATCCTAAAATCTGTAAGCAGATTCATGTACCTCTACAGTCAGGCTCTACCTCTTTGCTTAAAGCGATGCGAAGAGGTTACTCAAAAGAGTGGTTCTTAAACCGTTGTGAAAAGATACGAAAGCTCTGTCCCGAAGCGACTATCTCTACAGATATTATTGTAGGCTTTCCAGGAGAGAGTGAAGAGGATTTTGAAGATACTATGGATGTGCTTGAAAAGGTACGTTTTGAACAGCTCTTCTCCTTTAAATACTCTCCACGACCTCACACGGCAGCAGCCGAATTTGAAGAGCAGATTCCAAATGAGATTGCAGGGGCAAGATTGACCAAGCTTCAAGCGAGACATACTGAGATTTTAGATGAGGTTATGGATGCACAGATGGGCAGAGTCCACAAAGTCTATTTTGATGAGTTAAAAGCAGGTGGAAAAGTCTCTGGTCGTTCCGATGATGGAAAACTCTTCTTTGTAGAGGGTAGTGAAGAGCTTTTAGGAGAGATTGTACCTGTTAAAGTCACCAAGGTCTCACGAGGAGCTTTAGAGGGTGTAGTGTGCAACTAATCCCCTTTACGAAAAAGGAGTTTTTTCGTAAAGTAGGGGTTATTGTTATTCCTCCTCTTATCTTCTTTTTTATGCGACTCTTTTGGTTGACCTATAGAAAAAATTACCACTTTATAGATGAACCGATAGATACACAATGTATGGCGATTACTTGGCATGGTGAGCTTTTTATCTCACCTCAGGTCTATCGTACACTACGTAAAACTCACAAAACTTCAGCCATTATCTCTCAACACCATGATGGAGACCTTATTGCTAAAACGCTCTCTTTTTTTAATATAGTTGGACTTAGAGGCTCTTCTAAAAAGGGTGCAAAAGCAGTTTTGCTCTCTGCTATTAAATCTCTAAAAGAGGGTTACTCTGTTATGGTTAGCCCTGATGGTCCAAGAGGTCCAAGACACAGTATGAGTGAGGGAGCAGTAGCTTTAGCTAAACGAGCGAATTTACCTCTAATGGTAGTGAACTTTCAAGCCAAATCCTATTGGCAATTAAAGAGTTGGGATAGGTTTGTTATTCCTAAACCTTTTACCTCTTTAGATATTTATCATCAGGTTTTAGATGTCTCTAAGATGGATAGAGATGAGGCTAAAATCTATTTAAAAAAACAGATGTTAACATATACAATGTAAGAGAAAAAAGATTTTTTTTAAAGTTAATATTTCTAAAGCAAAATTAAAGATTTATACTACTATTATTTAAAATATTTTTAAAGTATATACTTATATAAAAAATATAATATACAATAAAAAATATAAAATAACATAAGCTGTTAATTATGAAAGGTCTGTTATAATTTTGAATGATTAGTTTAAAAGAAAATATTAATAGTTTCCTTTTCTACTTGGAAAAGGTTAGAGGCTATGCTTCCAGTTCAGTTTTGACTTATGCAAATGTATTAAATGAACTACTAGAAGAGAGTCATTACTTTGAGGAGGAGGGGCAGATAACTTTAGATATTACCCCTCTACGTCTAAAAAATATTAATAATTCTAAAAAAACTATCTCAAAAAAACTGTCGGCTGTTCGTTCTTTTGTAAAATTTATGAGAGAACAAAAAGAGATTGAGATTAGACTCATTGGGGATTCTATGATTAAAGTTCCAAAGACCCTACCTAAACCTCTTGATAAAAATATTATAGATGAGATATTAAAAAGTGCCAATGCGAAAGAGTCATTAATTGTTACTTTACTATATGGTTTAGGCTTACGTATTTCAGAACTTTCAGCTCTGAAGCTTTCAGATATCTCAAAAGAGTGGGTTTTAGTAGTGGGAAAGGGAAACAAAACTAGAGAAGTACCCCTTTTAGAACCAATCTATAAACAGATAGAGGCTTATAAAAAGCAAGAGTCTCCAAAAGAGTTTTTGTTTGAGAAGCGTGGTGAGGCGATGAAGAGTAGTCAAATACGCTACCTCTTTAGTAAACTCTTCAAAAAGAGTGGTATTAAGGCAACACCTCATCAGCTTCGTCACTCATTTGCCACTCATCTGCTTCATCATGGAGCTAGAATTTCAGATGTAAGTGAGTTGTTAGGACACAGTTCAATGGTCTCGACACAAATCTATACTCAGCTAGGCAGTAGTAAAAAATTAAATGAGTATGCAAAGGCTCACCCCTTATGCACTAAAACAGATAAATAATAAGATATAAGTTAGGAGAAACGATGCAAAACCAACCCTATGTAACAATAACGCACTATAAAGAGAGAGAGTTCTACTATTTAAACCATGCTATTCAGACCCAAGAGGGGTTTATTCCAAAAGATATAGAGCAGTTTCATGAGAGTGAAAAAGAGAAGTTTATAGAGAGAATTCGACAGTTACAGAAAAAGTATCCTAAACATCAAGTTATCTCTCTCTCACTTACGTTTAATCAAGTGGTTAAAGATAAAGAGGACCCAACTAAAGCGTGTGCAAAACTCTTTAAAGAGAACTATGTTATTCAAGATAAGATAGATATTGGTAATCTACCTGTTACTCTCTATTTTTCTCCTTTTGCATTACTCTATGAGGAGTATAAAGATAAGTTAGGAGAGAAGAAGTTAACGCTACTTATTGGACTCTTTGACCGTAAACTCTATATTATGTTTGCAACAGCTGATAAAGTTCATCAAAGTTGGATTATTGGAACGCGTGGTTTAACAGAGAAGCAGATTGCAGATAGGGTTTATAAAAGTATGAAAGCCTACTATAAAATATCTTATAAGTTTGCAGACCAAGTTGAGATGTTGGTCAATGACGACTCACCTAAACTACTTAAAGTTCTACGAGAAGAGCTATCGATGAAGATTTTACCTACACAAAAGACTATTCATTATCTTCTGCATCATATGGGGTCAGACCAGAATCTTTTCATAAGTAGTTTTATAAAATCGTATCTTGCAGGAAATCAGGCTCAAGAGGCATCTTCTATAAATCAAGAGATGGTAGCCCTTCACTCTAAAGAAGAGTTAGAGAATGTTACAGTAAATAGCCTTGATGATATTCGATTAAATACTCCTGTCGATAGTTTAAGTGATGAGCATAGTAAAACATCATTTTTAAAGAAAGAAACATCTAGTCGAGGAGGGGTCTCTAGCCAAAAGGTTCCTGTATCTTTATTCTCTTTTATACCTCTACTTTTTGTTTTGCTTATAGGAGGATATTTCTTTATGCAAGAGAGGAACTTAGAAGAGCAGAGAAATTTGATTGTCTCTCAATCTTTAGCACAGAGTAATAATACACTGCTTTCTATGACCTCTAAAGATGTCTTTGGTGCAATGGGAAAAAATGCTGAACTCCAATCGGCTACTATCACTACAGATAGTATTAAGTTAAAAGGGGTAGTTTGGGGAATTGAACCTTTACGAAATTCACTGGATGAACGTTTTTCCAATGGTGAATTTGTTATTAAACCACTTGAGAACTTTATGACAGAGTTTTCATTTAAATCGAAAATCTAAGAGGAATATTTAATGTTAGAAAACTTAAAAAATCAATCAATGGTTACAAAAATACTATATCTGTTAGCACTCTTATTGTTTATTGCGTGGGTCATCCCTACTATGCTCTCCTACTACTCAAATATGGAACGTTATCAAGATAGTAAACAAGAGATTTCTAAACTTTTATCTAAATATAAAATAGATAGAGAGACTCAACCTTTTACAAAAGAGCTATTTCAGCAAACCACAGAGAGCATCTTTGACAAGGTAGAAGTAAAGAGACTTGATTCAAATAGATACCATATTGATATTGAGATGAAGAGAGAGGATTTAAAAAATTTCCATAATTTTATAGATACCCTCTCTTTACGTTACTATGTTCAGATTGATGGTGAGTTGAAGTTTGAAGCGAAGGAGGATACTGTTTATGCCTCCTTTATTGTTTCAAAGTTGTAGAGGTAACTTTTTTAATAAATAAAGATTTAGTGATACTTTAACAAAAAAATAGCTAAAATAACCGATGACTACACAAGAACGGTTATTATATATTATAGAGAGATTAGCAAAAGAGCCTTGCTCAACCAAAAAGCTTACCCAAGAGATTTTTGAGACAACCGATAAAAATAAACAACGCCTTGTTCAGATGGATATTAGCTTGTTGAAAAACCATTTTAAAGATAAAATGGTTACTCTCTCAAAACAACATAAATTTATAGAGCTTCCCTACTTTATCAAAAACATTACCACTAACGATGGAATTAAGATGAAAGAGTTGATTGAGTTTATGATGGTTTTTGATAACAAAATGCTCTCCCTATTTGAAAAAGAAGAGCCACTTTTAATTAAAAAGCTTCGAGATGATATTAAGAGTATCTATCTTATTCACGAACCCCCTTTAGAGATACTCAATTCAGTTTTTTTAGAAGATATAAAAAGAGCCATTAAAGGAAGACGCTATGTGACTCTAAGCTATAAGAGTAATATGTTTGAAACTTATACAGATGTACAGATACACCGTATTATCTATGCTAGTGGTAATTGGTATATTGCTATTCATGACTCTACTTGGGACAAAAAATATAATCTTTTACGTATCAATTTTATTAAAAGCCTAAAAGTAGAATCAAAAACTTTTCATAGAGATATAGAGATAGAAAGAGCTATTGACAACTTTCAATCACTCTTCTCTAAACCTGATGCAGAACCTTTTGAAGTGATTGTAGAGGTCTCTTCAAAAATTATGAGGCACTTTAAACACAAAAAACATCTAAAGTCTCAAAAGATTATAGAAGAGAGTAAAAGAGGGTTGAGGATTAGTTATGAGGTTACAGACCCTTTGGTAATTGTACCACTTATAAAGCAGTGGATGCCCTATATAGTAGTTATCTCACCTAAAAGTATTCAAGAGTTATTATGTAAAGATGTAGAATTTTTTTTAAAAAAACAACAAGGGCTACTCCATGATAAAAAAACTATTTAATCAAAATCAAATAATACAAGCTATAGATAGATACCGAAAAAGTGGAAAGCCTGTACGAGTTATTTTAAATTCAATTAAAGATTTAAATACTAAAAAACACCCCTTAGAAGCAATATTACCACTACAATGGATTTTTGAATCACTTATTAAAAAAATTTTAGAAAATAATAATGTAAAATATTCAAATATCCTCAGTAAGAATCTAAAAGAGTATTTTAAGTTATATCCCCATAGCCTTTTAAATAAATATAAAATAAAAGAGGTAAGAGACCTTAGAAACTATTTTCAACATGGTGGAGTAATTAGAGACAATAGGATGTCTAGGATGATTAACTCCTTTATTTTAGCCATAGAGTTTATTGCAATGGAAGCAAATATAGATTTAAATAGTTTTGTTCCTCAATTTTCCATAGAAGATATGGAAAAATTTGCAGAAGAGAATAAGATAGAGGAAGAGTCTGAAAAAAAGAGTTATATAAAATATTTGATTATTCCTTTTAGTGCTATTGTTGCTTACTATTTTTTTGTATATCAAAATAAAATAACTTTTTTAACAGGCTCTCCTACAGGAACATATTATTTAATTGCTCAAGATATAAAGAAAACAATTGCTTCTAATCTAACGGTTTTAAAATCAGAAGGTTCTATGGATAATTTAAAGCATATTGGATTGAGTAAAGAGAGTAATCCAATAATTACATTTGTTCAAAATGATGTTCTGAAATATCTATCAAAAGAGGCTCATTCAGGAGATATAGATAAACAAAAAATCTTAAATAAAACAAAAATTCTTATGCCTATTTATGATGGAGAGATTCATATTTTAGTTAGAGAAGATAATTTAGATATTCAAAATTTTAGAGACCTAAAAGATAAAAAAATCAGTATTGGAATGAAAGATTCAGGCACAGCCATAACTGCAAAAGCACTCTATTTTAAACTCTTTCATGAAGAGATAGATAAAATATATCAGCCTTTTAAAGAAGCTTTAAAAGCTCTAAAAGATAGAAGTATTGATGCTATTGTCTTAACAGGAGGTCAACCATTATCTAAACTCAATAAAAATAGAATTGGTGTTAGATTGATTTCATATAAGGGAGAGCCATTAGATGGATACTCTATAGGTTACATCAAAAAAAGTTCTTATCCTTGGTTAAAGGAGGAGAAGATTAGAACTCTATCTGTTAAATCTTTTATTGTCACAAATATTGACTCTAACAGAGAGAATCTTCTCTATCTTAAAGAGTTTCTTGAAAAGTTAAAAGAGTATAAAATCAATTTAAGAAATAACAAGGATGTAAAAGTCTCTCACCCAAAATTAAAAGATTTAGCCCAGCAGAGATGTCTTCCTGTTCTGCCTATAGGCTTAG
>Ga0256832_1001945_pt1 | contig 14048 bp, 10 predicted proteins | sample 134614metaG_FD_190534 | JGI IMG/M metagenome (GOLD analysis project Ga0256832, IMG submission 190534) | Hydrothermal vent microbial communities from Lau Basin, Pacific Ocean - 134-614 | ecosystem: Environmental > Aquatic > Marine > Hydrothermal vents | place: Pacific Ocean: Lau Basin | collected...
CGGAGGCACCGCTCAGCCGAGCAATGGCACCGCCCAACCGGGCGAGAAGGGGACACCCGGACCGGAGAGGGGCACGGCCCAACCGGGCGGAGGCACCGCTCAACCGGGCGAGGGCGGCGGCACATCCGAGTCGGGCGAGGGCGAGCATAATGGGGATAAAGGAGGGTTTACAAAGAGGCCCAATGCCGGCTCGACTCCTCCCCGATTGGCCGCGCCCATGCCACCTGCCTTTGTGCCTCCTCCATCTGGTCGCATCGTGGAAATTGAATTAGGCGAGATGCCCGGACTCGAAGGCGAAGAGGAGGCAGAGCGCGGGGTCGCGGAGGAACCAACTCAGGGCAAGCCCTATCAATCTCCCCAGGATCGCTTTGCCACTCAGCAGACCAGAACCCTCACGCAACCCAGGCAGTTTCTGCCAAACTGGCTCCGCGTTTTGTTCTGGAAATTTTTCTACCGAGGACGCGTTTCTAACGGAGGCTAAGGATTTCGATGTCCCACATTTCTCCCGCTGAGTTACAAAATATCCGCCAAGAAGCGGAAGCTATGTTGGCACAAATCACCCAAACCATGTTCGGTCTGGATAAGGTGATCAAGCTCTGTCTCGTGGCGCTTTACGCGGATGGGCATGTGTTGCTGGAAGGCAATCCTGGCCTGGGTAAGACAGCCTTGGTCAAAAGTCTGGCCGAACTGCTTGGTTTCCAGTATGGACGTATTCAATTTACCCCCGATCTGATGCCCGCGGACATCACCGGCACCATGATGCCTGATTTGAAAGGAGGACGTCCTGAGATATGGCGCTTTCAACCCGGCCCTATTTTCACCCAACTCCTATTGGCCGATGAGATCAATCGCGCCAGTCCCAAAACCCAGGCGGCCCTTTTGGAAGCCATGGCCGAATATCAGGTGACGGTTCTCGGGGAAAAACACGCATTAGTCACATATGAGGATAGAGGAAGGGGTAAGGGCGAACCGAAAACACCCTTCATGGTGCTGGCCACTCAAAACCCCATCGATCATCAGGGGGTCTACGAACTCCCTGAAGCTCAGATCGATCGGTTTCTTTTCAAAATCATCATGCCCACGCCCGACGCTCAAACCCTGATGGCTATCATGCATAAAGAGGCGGATGAAAGGGAAAATCAGCAAAGCAGGGGGGCGTCTCAGGCGCGGTTTCTATTTAGAGAGCATTTTGCAGACATACGGCGTTACGGGCGCTCCATCGCGGCCGCGCCTTCCCTAAAGCGGCACATCATCAACATGGTCCTCGCCTCCAACGGTCAGATCAGGCAACTCAAAGATATTTCCAGAGATCAAAAAAAGAAGGTTCAGGACCTGGCTCCTCTCTTTCGTTTTGGCTTGGGGCCCCGGGCGGCCATTGGCCTGCTCAAAGCAGCCAAGGTGTGGTCGCTCCTTTGGGGCCAAAATCTGGACGCCGTGGCCAATGGCGATGATCTTGCTCCTGTCCTTGTTCCCACCCTTCGCCATCGCCTGCATTTGCAGTATGGTTGGGAAGATGATTTCGATTCCAAAGCGCATCAGGTCCATGGCTTCGAGGATTCCCTGGCAGGTCTGGTGATTGCCCTGGCCCGCGCGACCATGCCCAACCGCGATAGCTACCGGGAATTTTTCGAGAGGGGCTTGGAAGCCTTATGAAGTTGACCCCGCCCTCCTGGCGTCCCTTTCCCTGGCGCGCTGGCGAACTCGACGCTTATCGCATCCGCGCCTGGCGTCGGGCGCGCTATGCTGGCTCTGGCTCCCATCTCACCCGTCGCCGCGGTCAGAGCCTTGAATTTCGTGATTTCGTTCCTTATACCCCTGGGGATGATGTCCGTTACATCGATTGGCGCGCTTCCCTCCGCTATCGTTCCCAAAACGATCTTTTGGTGCGACAATTTCAGGCAGAGGAGCGGATGACATTCATCATCTCGCTGGATGCCGGCCCTACCATGTGGCTCCCCCAGGCTCTGCCCAAACTCCTGGTGGCCTGGTGGCTGGCCCAAACCATGGCCTGGATTGCCCTTTCTTTCGAAGAGCGCGTCTATCTCCATCTGCTTTTCGGCGAAAAGGAGAAACCCATGGTGCTCGCCCACCCCGCCCAACGCCGCCATCTTTCCCAACACTTCTCCAGGTGGGCAGAACGCATTCGTCCCACGGATTCCCTCAATCTGGCCCCCCTTTATCCCCTCCTCAAGCCTGCCACGGTGTGGATAATCATCACCGATCTCTATTTTGCCGATTCCCCCATGGCCGATGCGCGCCTGAGCGCCCAGGCCACCTCTCTGGCCCGTCTTCTCAAAGAAACGCGTCGCGGCTATCGTTGGAATCTCTGGATTGATCTCGACAGTTGGCCTTTCGAGCGTAAGCAATTGGAAGAAGGCGCTTATCGGATCGAAGGCCCTGGATTGAGGGAACCTCCGCCAGCGTATGAGATCTCTGCCACAGCATTGGCGGCGATCCAACAAAGGATAGACGCCATGAAAGCCTCATTCATCACCGAAAGCGACCTGCCCGCCACAGACGTCAGTCATTGGCGATGGCCCACTGAGCATCCATCAGCAGAGGCTTTCTTCCGTCGCCAATTCATGACTGACGCGATCTTGGAACAACTCTTTCAACGCACCCCATGATCGGCTTCTTCGGGTTTCTATCCCTTTTGACGATGGGCGTGATGATCGCGCATATGACGCGTCCGCGCAGTACTCGTATCCTCCTTTCCGCAGCTCGCTTCTTTCGTGATCTCCCTCCAGCCAGGCGTCGCAGCCGCCGGTGGCGCCTTCAGAACCCTTTTCGTTCCTGGCCCCTCTACCCCCAATTACTGGCGCTCGCTCTGTTGCTCTATATCTTTTGGCCCTGGCGTGCTCCCCAGCCTTCCCACACGCCTGTCCTGGGGATCTGGTTCCTCCTGGACCGGTCTGCCAGCATGAGCGTGGGAGACCGCATGAACGCAGCCCAGGAGGATATGGCCGCCATCCTCCGGAAGAACGCTCCCCGGGTTGAGGGCGCCTGTTTGCGTCTATCTGCCTTCGATTTGGTCAGAGAGGACCTCATCGAGACAACCAGGCCGGATGAACTCATGGCTACAGCCAAGAACATCTCGCCGCGCGCTTTGGGAACAGACCTGAGCTTGGTGCAACGCGCCCGTACCGAAGTGGTCGATGCTCAGCCATCCTCCCCATGCCCCATCACCCATCTCATCATCTTCACCGATCAACCCCGGCCCGCGACCTTTATCGACGATGCGCATGCCAACAGCACCCCATCCCCCACCAATACGGCTGTGCCCACCAGCACCCCCCGGCAGGCGCCCTTTATCGATGAGTCGCGTGCCAGCGAGGCCCCCACAACCTCTCATCCCACGATTTTTTGGCGTACCGTGGGAAAACCTGTCCCCAATGTGGGTTTTACAGCCATTGAGCCCATGGTCGCTCCTTTGAGTCGCACGATCACCCGGGTGCGAGTGGAAGTGACCACCTATGGGGCACCCCCATCGCCGCTCACATGGACCCTCTACGGGCCGGATGGCAACAGGATGGCGACCCAAGAGATAAAAACCTGGGCTGACCCTCCCCCCGTGCAACGTTGGAGCCGAACATTGGAGGCGCTGCCACCAGGACGTTACCAAATGACCCTGACGCCCGGGGACGATTACGCCTACGATGACGTGGTCAGCATCCTGATCCCCTCGGGAGAGTCTTTGAGAGTGGATTGGCGATTTCCCACGCCCTGGCTCGATATCCCGGATTGGCAACAGTCCTCATCCGGGCCTGATTTGCGGGTCATATCGTTCCAGACCCCCTTGCCAGACGATGATATCCCTACGCTGGTGGTAGGGCCCGGTTATGAATCCCCAGCCAGGAGCCCGGAACGCATCGTCTATTTTCTTGAAGACCCTATCCTTTTGGCTGATCTCAATCTCGATGTGGTGGAACGCGTCATTCCCAAGGCTACCGCTCCTTCTTCCGACTGGTTGCCCGTTTTGCTCGGGCATCGGGGCCGGGTCTGGCTGGCTCGCCGCGATGATCCTCCCGCCATCTACGTGGCTGGACTCCCTCTTTTGGATCCCCAAACCGACACCAATCATCTCACGGTTTCTTCCCTTTTGTTTTTCAACAGCGTGCGTTGGCTCATCCATCGCGCACCGCCTCCCACTTTATACACCCTCACATCGCCCCGTCAACCCCAGGTAGATCTCGTCGCCAGCCGCCTGGCCTTGCACCCGGAAGAGGGCAACACCCTTCGTACAGGCACCGAAGCCCTGTCGAAACTCCCCACCCTGGCCCCTTCCTCGCGTATACCCCAGCCATTGGAAGTACCCCCATCCTTCCTCATATTGGCTGTACTCATCGTTGTGGCGCTGGAGCGCATCTTGAGCGCCTGGGGATACCCATCCTTGCTGTATCCAGGCCTGCGTTTTCTTTCTGCCCCCTTCCGACGCCTGCGCCCCCGCTGACCTCTCTCATGAATGCCATCGCGCCCTATGTCCCTGTTCTTGGCCTGGCCATGGTCATCGTGACGTGGCTTTTGCTCCTGGTCCGCTTCAGGCGCGATGGAGGGAGATGGGCCGGAGAACGACGTTGGAAGCAGGCCCTGGTGTTGGGTTGCTCATGGCTCGCGTTCATATGCTTTCTGTCCGCTTTATGGCTTCCCTCCATCTCCCGCACCACCTCCTTTCAAAAGGCACATCTTGTGGTCCTCCTCGATGTGTCTGACAGCGTGCAACGCGCGGAGGGAGGCTGGCAAGGCGCCCGAGACCAGGCGTTGACAGCCATTGAAAAGGCTGTGCAGCAACTTCCCCCCGAGACGCAGCAACAGGGGAAGGCCACGGTCATTACTTTCGGGGCTGGAGCCCGCGCGTTGCCTGCTGTCCCCCTGCAGGATTTGCCCAATCGACTGCGGACCCTGGAGCAAGCCCATTTGGCTCCCAGCAAGGGCACCCGTATCGCCGAGGCCTTGCAGCAGGCCGAACGCGTGTTACGCCGTCAATCGGCCCAGGCCGCGATTTGGTTGGTCAGTGACGGCAACCAAACCCGGGGTGATGCCCGGTCCGCCGCTCAGGTCCTGGCCAGACAGGGGGTGCCTATCTACATAACACCGGTGGAGGGCGCTCCTCCGCCGGTCACCATCCTGGCCGCGGACTTGCCACGTCGCGTGCCCGCACATCAGACCACCTATCTGCGGGCCGTGCTCGCCAACAGCCTGGCGAACCCCGTCGAAGTCAATATCCAGGTGGCCCCTTTCGCCCCCCAGAGCAACGAGCAGGACGCATCCCCACCTATCGAGGCGAGACAGACGATCACCTTTGGCCAGCCAACGGCCATCCGGCAGCCTTTGATCTTCGATACCCTGGGGCTGCACGCGGTGGACCTCAATCTCTCGGCCCGTATCGCTGAACAACCCATCGCCCAGCAACGGCGTTTTTACACCCAGGTGGTGCGGCCCATGCGCATGGTGGCCATAGGAGGTGATACGCGATGGGTGGCCGCGGTGCCTCCCGGCAAGATCGAGATCCGTTCCATCACCCCGGACGATCTGACCGAAGACATCCTGACCAACGTGGACGCGGTGATTGTGAGCGCTGTGCCTGCCGAACGATTTTCCTCGCAAGCCCTGCAGCAGTTGGCCCAGGCCGTTCGTCAGCGTGGGCTTGGTCTCATGGTTATCAATGGCGATCACGCGGGACAGGACGAGGAGACGGAAACCATCTTGATGAGTTATATCGATACCCCCTTGGAGCCCCTATTGCCTGTCTCCTTGCGCCCGCGCCCATTCACCCCTGAACCCCCTCCGCGAGACGTGGTGATCCTTATCGATGCCTCTGGATCGATGGAAGGCTGGCCTCTGGCGATATCCCAAGCCATCGCCAATCACCTTATCGACACCTTTCTGCGCCCCCAAGACCGCCTGACCCTTTTGGCTTTCACCACCCAGGCCGCCAAACTCATGGACAGACAGCCCATGACCCAGGATGCCAAAAAACAAGCCATCGACCTGGTGAACAGCATCCGCGCCGGTGGCGGCACCGATCCGGCCGAAGCATTGGCGTTGGTAGGTTCCACCCCCTTGAAAGAATGCGGCCTGATCTTTCTATCCGATGGCGGATTCAATCCTGTGACCTATCGGCCCGATTGTCGCACCACGGTGTTCGCCATTGGGCAAAGCGCCGCAGCCATCCCCGAAACCCTGAGTAGCCTTGCCGATCCCATTCCTGTCGAGCCCGGCTTTTCGCCAGAGGATATCCATGTCCCCTATTTCGAACCCGAACCCAGAGATAAATTCTTCGAACCCGGTGAATTCATTCCTTTGGGCATGTCCCAATTCACCGCGCCCAAGGAAAGACTCCCCGTGCCCTCCCTGCCTCTGTTCGGAAACGCGGTGAATTACCCCAAAGAAGACGCGCAGGTTATCGCCCGGCGTCCCAAATTCCTGGACCCCATTTTAGCCTACCGCGAGGCCGACGCCGGCTATGTGGGAGTCTTTACCACGGGCTTCCCCCCGGCATGGCTGGACGATCCCCAGGCTCAGGATGCCTTGGTTCAATGGTTGCTTCAGCTCGTTCCCTTTGTGGCTCGCGATCGCTACGATTTTCAGATCCACGATCATGGCTCTGTTTTGGACATACGCATTCAGGTGATGGAAGGTGAGGCAGGGCTGCCTGAACTCAGCGGCATGCACGTTTCTCTTTTGATCGGCCATGATCAACTCGCCTCCACCACGCTGACGGCCGCGACCGACATGCCAGCCACCTTTGTTGGCTCCCTTCATCTCCCCCGCAGCGCCACGCCGCAACAAGCGGTCCTGGTCCTGAACGAAAGAGGCCCTGACGCGCTTCCCCGCCCTCAGCGCATCCCCATCGCCTTGCCGCCCTCCCCGGCGTCACTTCCCTCAACCACGCTCACCCGTGAAGACTTCACCTATGGAACCAATTCCGTCCTCCTCCAGGATTTGGCCAACATGACCGGTGGCACATATCAACCAGAGGATTCCTTATCACTTTTCCCCGCTGCCGGCGCGACCACAAAACATGTCATCCTTTGGCCCTGGTTTCTCGTCTTGGGCGCTTTCTGCTATGTCCTCGCTATCATGATTCGACGCCTCGTGGTGCTGGAATGATGTCACGTTTTCACCCCTTGAACCTCTTGCACCGACTCCATCCCGCGTACTCCTTTCGGAATGGGTTCGATTTCAAAACCATTCCAGTGGAGGACGCGGCGCGATTGTTGAGAACCCTTGGCAACACCCTTTTTCAGGCGCTCCTCGCGGGCGAATCGCGGCCGGATCTGGCTAAGCTTACTGGGGACGAGGCATGGCGCGCGCTGCAACATCCTCTGCCAGGATGGGTATGGCAGGCCATGTCTCCCCGACGGGATTTGTATGGGCTGGTGATGAAGGCTCGTTCTCGGCAACCGAATGCCCTTTGGCGAGGACAATTCGTGCGCCAACTTGCCCTGGAGATGCAATTGACCCAGCGCTTCCGGGCTCCCTATCCGTGGTGGGAACTCATTGGGCAACGGGCCTGGCTCGATCTGAATTTTCAAAGACGCGTTCGCTACGCGGTCATCAAACACATGAAAACACGGGTGCTTTTCTCCCTTTCCCAATGGCCCCATCCGCGCTTTCATCCTAATAGCTTCTGGCTCCTCATCGCTTTGACAGACGTCCCTGCTCCGGCCCCCCATTGGCGATTCTGGCGACGTCAGGGGATCGCGGCCACCTTGCATCGCATTGCCGTGCGACAATCTCTTAACGAGCAGTGGGCTGGCATATGGGATCAATGGTTGATCCTCACGGCCATCCTGCGCTGGCACAGGGAGCAAGAGCGTTTACCCCCCGAACTGTGGAACGCCATCCTGGCCTTGCCCCTATGGCGAGCACTCCCCTCCACCGGACATCTCCCTGCACTCCCTGATGCCGTCCCTGAGACGAGCGGTATCACCCTCGCCCGGGCCGATAAAGAGGATGTCCTCCCCCCGTGGCTACCCGATTATTTCCGCATCGTGACTGTTCCGTAAATCAGTAATCAGTTATCAGTTATCAGTAATCAGTAATCAGTTGCGGGGCTAGCCGAATTCATTCGGCGCCGTTTTATAGCCCGGCGACTTCATCGCCGGGCGGGCGTGGCAGACGTCACTTCGGTCGGCTAAACGACGCCAAATGTCTGAGACGCGCACCGTGACCACCTGCTACCTGCTACCTGCTACCTGCGCCCCATTTTCATCGTTATAAGGATTTCCATCATGTTCAACACCTCCCGTATCGCACATTTGGCTAAGGAACACCAAGACGTATTCAAAGACCTGGCCGCGATTGAGGATGATTTGACTTCACGCTTTTATAAAATGAAAGAGCCCGTGCGCGCGCTCATCCTGGCCGCGGCCGCGGGGGAGTCCCTTCTGTTCATCGGTCCACCGGGCACTGGCAAGTCCCATCTCATCCGCTCCTTTTGCGCCCATTTGGGCCTGATCAACGAAAACAATCCCTTTCAAGCTCATTCGGATTACTTCGAATACCTGCTGACTCGCTTCACCGAACCCTCTGAACTCTTTGGCTACTATGACCTGGCCAAAGCGGCCAAGACGGGCGAACTGATAAGGCTTACTGACAACACCCTGCCCGAGTCGAAAGTGGTCTATCTGGACGAAGTGTTCAATGCTTCCAGCGCCATCCTCAACGCGCTCCTGGCGATTATGCAGGAGGGAATCTTCCACGACCGCGGTCGTCGCGTAGAAGTCAAGGTGCAATTATTGCTGGGTGCCACCAACACGGTGCCCGAAGCGCCCGAGTTACGGGCTTTTTACGACCGGTTCCTGCTTCGCTGCCCCGTACATAATCTGGACATCAGGGAAGAGGACCCCACGGGGCTATCCCAATTTTTGGAAAAAGGCCTGCGCGAGACCTATGGCCGTAGGGGCCGCGGAAACCACCAGAACAATCCCCAGCGCGCCAACGAACACTCCATACTGGATCGCCTGAAGGCCTTTCAGGAAGACCTGGAAAAGGAATTCAGCGCCGATCTTTTGCAACCCCACTCCTCCCGGCATAACGATCTCGAATTTTGGAAAACCTTTGCCGCCATGGTCGATTATGCTCGCCAATCGGAACTGTCTGAGATGTCCAATCGCCGTCTGGTGAAAATCGTCCATCTCATGATCGTCCATCGCATTTATGACGCGGTGCGTGCGGACGAGGCGCCCTCTGCCCCACAGTTATCCTTACGGAAGGAGGAATTAGCGTTGATTCCACGTTATCTGTTGGACCGGTTCGATGACCAGGTGGCCATGCAACATCTAAGGAGTCTGTCAGACCTGAAACGCCTTGAAATGAACCATGCCGGTTTTTTCAGAAAATCCAGGAGTTAGATACCCATGGAAATCGCCCTGGTAGCGCCCGAGATATGGGAGCCTTTACTAGACGAACAATTCCAATCCTCTGGAGGCCATCTGGCCCTCAGAGGACGGCGCCTCCTGTTTGCATTTCATGACCGCCACGTGGGCATCACGCCCGCGCTGGTAAAGGAACTGCTGCCTGCACTCATCAACCCCTCCCTGCCAGCATCAGGCCCATGGAGCGAGGTATTTCAACGTTTTGGGCGGGAGCTGGCAGGGCAACATGCTTCGAAGCGGCCCCTTTCCCAAGCGGATACCGGCTTCCTGTTGCGCGCACGCCCCGATTACGTGCTTTTGCGCGTGGCCCTTCCCCTGGTGGATGTCGCTTGCGCCCGCATAGGAAAAAATTACCTCTTCTGCGCCGATGAGGTGGATGCAACGGTGACAAAGGAGGCGTATGAGACATACACTCAAGCCCTGTACGAGACCTTGTTGGCATTGGTTCGCGAGGATACCACCGACATGTTGGATCTATTCTGGCGCGAGCGTCCTTTGACCCTGTCCACCCTGACGCACCCGCGAGCCCTTCCCCATCCCCCGCCTTCGCCCCTGCCCGAACCCATGCCCACGGCATCGGCCTTCTTGTGGCGTCTGGCCCCTGACCCTGCCGTTCCCTTTCATCGTCGACTGTTTCAACGCCTGACTCGGCTGCGCAAGGTTCCAGACTTGCTCCGTCGCGAATCCGCGATCGAGGGTGTGCGCATTTCCCGTCATGAGCCTGATATCAAGGATGCCCTATTCAGCGAATACCTCCATCCCTCTTTGCTGCGCGCCGAACGTTTCTTCAGCAGCGGATTCCTGGCCTGGGAGCGAGAACCCAAACAGGCCAAACTGCGGGATGTCCTTTTCGTCGGCGTCCTTGCCCCCTCCCTGCACAATACGGCTACGGGAGACTTTCTGCGGGCCTGTTGGTTCGATCTGGCCGCGCGTTTGGGTTTGATCCTGCAACAAATGAACCTCTTGCGAACGGAATTCCGTTGGATCGAAAGTGACGACGCCCGACGCGTCCGCGTTTTGGCGCGGCCCCTGCACCTTATGCCGACTTTGCCAGAAAGTTTGCAAGACGTTCCTCACGCCTGGTACAAGGCATGGTTCCATCGTTCTCTCCATTGGACGCCTGCCCTGGTGGATGACCGCCGTGAAGCAGCGTCATTGCCCGCCGCCCCTCACTCATTGGATACCCGCGCGTCCGGCCTGGTGGATGAAGAACTGAGATGGATCGCGGCCGCGTGGCGTCAGCAGCCTGCTCTTCAGGAAAACGGAGCACTGCATTCATCGGGCCAACGTCTGCCAGCCAACGAGTTTGCCTTCACCCACATTCTGACATTTCTGCCCTCCTCATGGATTTTCCCGCGCCCTGACGAGGGTCCCAACGCTTCCCTGCCCGAGCCTCGTCAAATCTTCAGCCTGCTTGCTGGCCATCTGCGCGCGGCAAATGCATTTCAGGGGCGGGTGAGCATCACCTGGGCGCCTGAATCCTTGCGCACCGTGACGCGCCACAGGCGCGGGGCAACCCCTGCCTGGCGCTACGACGCCGCGTTCGGGTGGCGCCAAAACGCGCTCGACGGTTTGGGAGATCATCCCCAACTCCGAGAGATGGCGGATCGGTTATTAGAGCTTTGGATGAACCAGATTCTCAGAGAGGTGGCCCGTGGCTAATCAACATTGGTTCACTTGTGGTTTTACCAGCCCACACAAGGCGTTGGAATTCTTTGTTTCCCTGAGCGAGGAACCCCTGTTTCGGGAAGCGGAAAGTGAGTTTTGGAATGATTGGCGAGTCTCCCTCTCTCAAATTCTCTCTGGCGTCACTTTTTATATCCAGGATCGGATTCCTGATTTCACTTCTCGCCAACGGAGCGAACGAAAAGAGTGGGAAACCTATTATGAGAAACTCAGCGAGGCTTGCCAACGAGTCAACGGCAGTTGGCGTCGCGTCACACTTCCTGATAACACCCTCTCTCTGGCTTCATGGTTAGCGTCCTTGCTTTTCTCCGCGCGGGAGGAAGCCCCACCCTCTGATACAGAGCCAGCTCTGCTGGATAGGGAATTCATGGTCATCGCCCAGGATCTCGATCATGAACGGGCGGTCTTCCTGGTCAATCTGCTTCGACAATACGCCACCTCTGTGCGGGTGGCAGTCCCGCCCTCTTCCGAAGGAAATCCGATCTATGTTTTCCATGTCCTGGCGGACCCGGCTCGCCAAGCCGCGTTCCGCAGCATGTGGGCGGGCGGGCATCTGGAGGGTTGCGACGTTTTACAGGCCTATCGGGCTCGTTCTTGGCGAGTTTTTATCTCCTCTCCTCACCCGCCCATTGCCGAACGCCTGAATCTCTTTGCCTCCGTCGCGGCCGGGTTGCCCGCCATCTTCGGTGGTCATCCCACCAACCATGCCCCTGATCTCCTCATGGCCATCATCGTGCGTCACCAGAAGGAAGGGGAGACGTCTCACCTTCTGTGGTACCTGGCTGGTCTCGTTTTTCATGATGTGGTGGAGCTGGAGCCGGTACGTCCGATTCCCTTTGATGTCGTTTCATTCACACCTTCCCCAACCTTTTTTGCTGAGCTGGAAAGGCTCATTCAGGATGTCGCGACATCGGGCGAAGAAGCCGTGGGATATCGTTTGGAGCTCATTCCTACCCGTTATGAAAGCCCATCGGAAAAACGATACCTGCAAATCCAGGAGAAGATCCAGGCCTTGCAGGAGGAGCTGGCATTGCTGGAGAGCCTGGGGAAGGGACGGCCACGCCTGCTGCGTTTTTCCCAACGGCAACTCCCCGCGTTGGTCGATGTGCTGCGCGCCTATCCCATGTATGTGTTGAAACCGGAGTCTGAGGGGAGGCCCACGTCGGAACGGCTGCTCTATCTCTTTCAATCTTATGAATGGCCTGCTCGCGCCGGCATGGCGGCCGATCAACAAGGCTTTCATTATCTCTACATCCCCGCCTCCCTCGTGGGCACCATCCTTTCTCGTCTGCTTTTGTGGTGGGAGCCAGACGATCCCCCCGCCGAATTTTGGATCGATCCCTTTTGGGGCAACTACTATTTCGACGGCGCTTCAATCCCCCTTGTTCATTTGTTTACCCCACGCGGCACGGCGCTCTATCCTCTCATCCACACATGGGATAAGCGACATGAAGCGATGGACCAGTATTTACGGACGATGATGGGCCGTTGGTTTCATGGCCATGCTGGCGTCGCTTCCATTCCCAATCGCCCCATCTATCTTTTCGATCGCGACGACTCCCACACCTCTTCATCCATTCGCATTACTGTGCTCGATTATGACCAGTTCCAACCCCTTTACCTGAAACTGGGCTGGCTCAACGACAACCTGATTGCCATGGACGCCCAAGATTTGGGGTTGGAGTCATTCATCCAGAAAATGGCGCACGATGTCACGCGGCGGGAATTGGCCAACGATCTGAGCCAGCAGGCCGAAGCCGCGAAAGAAACCTTTCAGCAAACGGCCCAGGATCTGGAAACCCATCTGGCGGAACACACGCTCAGTCTTACCAACCGCCTTACGAAGGAACTCCAAAGCTTGGTCAACGAAATCGAAGACCTGACCAAGGAGTTGAAAGAAACGGACAAAACCCTCGTGGAACTGAGCCATATTCGTCAGGGAATGGTCAACCTGGTGAAAAAGGGTAAAGCTGAGGAGGATCGTTTTCAGCATGAGCGTGAGCAAACGGAAAAGTATATCGAGGAACTCGAGAGAGAAGTGGACGATCTGGTCAAACGGGCGCAGGCGCAACGAAAAGCAAGTGAACAACGCATCCTTCGTGCCATCATGGCCATTGAGCAGACGCGTCAAGACCTGATAAGGCGCATTCAGGAGTGGTAAAGTCATCATGTCCACGGAACCCATCTCTTTTGATGAACAACGTCAGCAGATCAAGGAGAGGCGCGCTACCATCCCCGAGCGTTTGCAAGAGGCCAGAGAGATCACCCGGCCCTGGCCCGAGCGCCGACGCGTCCTCGAGGAGGAACTTCTCCCTACCTATGCGCGAATGAGCAAGGCACTTCGTCGGGCGCGTCGTCCTGTGTCTGGCAGGAAGCTGCGGGTAGAGATGATTCGACTCCGATGTCTTGAATGGCGCGTGTACTGGCATCCCCGCTTTTGGCAAAAGCGACTGGAACTCATCCCCCTTGGGATTCGGGCCTATCGTCGATTTATTCTGTTGGGCCTCGTCTTCATCCTTCTCCTACTTGGCGTACCATTGCTGGTCTGGCTCATGACGCGTGTGATATGGTTTTTCATCTCGCTACGTTAAACTCAAGGCAGCTCGGAGCTAAACCTCCGAGCTACGAATGCGAAGCCCTGCGGGCTGGGGACGTGAGCCCCAAAGGGGCTTTGTACGCGTAGCCCGAGGGTTCAGCAATGGGAACGCAGATTTGTGCAGATGCAACGCAGATTTCCGCAGATATTCGTCATGCTGAGCGACCGGAGGGAGCGAAGCATCTAGCGAGCGAAGCGAGCGCCAGGCCGTGGTTTTTGCGCTTTGCTAGATTCCTCGGTCGCTTCGCTCCCTCGGAGGGACGTCGCAAGGCTCTTGACCCGTCCTGATATATGTTTATGCCACAAAGCCAAAAAGGAGGCATAAACAAGATGGCCAAAAAGGTCTACAAGCGGTATAGTGAAGCATTCCGAATCCAAGTGGTTCG
>Ga0256832_1001946_pt1 | contig 14047 bp, 11 predicted proteins | sample 134614metaG_FD_190534 | JGI IMG/M metagenome (GOLD analysis project Ga0256832, IMG submission 190534) | Hydrothermal vent microbial communities from Lau Basin, Pacific Ocean - 134-614 | ecosystem: Environmental > Aquatic > Marine > Hydrothermal vents | place: Pacific Ocean: Lau Basin | collected...
CAACGCTGAGAAGATTCAATTAACTGGAAAAAAATGGACGGATAAAATTTATATGCGTCATACAGGCTATCCAGGAGGACAAAGAACATTATCTGCTACCGAGGTTTTTGAAAAAGATCCAATTCGTTTAGTAGAAAATGCTGTTAAAGGAATGTTACCTAAAAACAAATTAGGAAGAGCAATTTACAAAAACTTACATGTTTATGTAGGTGGTGAACACAATCACGAAGCTCAAAAACCTAAAGCAATTAATTTAAACGATATTAAATAATATGGATACAATTCATAAAATAGGTAGAAGAAAAACAGCAGTTGCTCGTATGTATATGAGTGACGGATCTGGTAAAATTACAGTAAACGGTAAAGATTACGATAAATATTTTACTACAGGAACATTACAATACAAAGTAAAACAACCATTATCTTTAACCGATAATGTAGATAAATTTGATATTGTTGTAAATGTTGTTGGTGGTGGTATTACAGGTCAAGCCGAAGCGATTCGCTTAGCAATTTCGCGTGCTTTATGTGAAATAGACGAAGAAAATCGCGGTATTTTAAAACCGGAAGGTTTATTAACAAGAGACCCAAGAATGGTGGAACGTAAGAAATACGGACAAAAGAAAGCTCGTAAGAAATTCCAATTCTCTAAACGTTAATATTTTAGTTTTAATCAAATTATTAAAAAGTTATTGTTTGAGTTTAGCATCCAAATTTTTAAGATTTTCAATAGAAACTACTTAGATATTGCTAATTCATACGGAACGTAAACTTAACAAAAAATGAAAAAACCAGAAGTAAAAGATTTGTTAGAAGCAGGTGTACACTTTGGACATCTAACAAGAAAATGGAATCCTAATATGGCTCCTTATATCTATACAGAACGTAAAGGAATACATATTATCGATTTATATAAAACAGCTGCAAAGATTGAAGAAGCGCAAAAAGCACTTAAAAAAATCGCAGCTTCAGGTAGAAAAGTATTATACGTAGCTACCAAAAAACAAGCAAAAGAAAGTGTTGCAAATCAAGCAACTTCCGTTAATATGCCTTACATCACAGAAAGATGGCCAGGAGGAATGTTAACCAACTTTGCAACTATCAAAAAAGCCGTTAAAAAAATGGCTGTTATTGATAGAATGAAACAAGATGGTTCTTTTGATGCTTTATCAAAAAGAGAAAAATTACAAATCAACCGTACCAGAGCGAAATTAGAAAAGAATTTAGGCTCTATTCGTGATATGACGCGTTTACCTGGTGCATTAATCGTAGTGGATATTAAAAGAGAGCATATCGCAGTAGCGGAAGCACGTAAATTAAACATTCCAATTTTTGCAATGGTCGATACCAACTCTGATCCAAGATTAGTAGATTATGTAATTCCATCTAATGATGATGCTTCTAAATCTATAGAAAATGTTTTATCTTATTTAACCGATGCTATTGCAGAAGGCTTAGAAGAAAGACAAGCAGGTAAAGAAAAAGCTCCTCAAAAAGAAGCTGAAGCAAAAAAATAATTATTAATTAGAAAATTTTATTAAAATGGCAAAAATAACTGCTGCAGAAGTAAATAAATTAAGAAAAACCACCGGTGCCGGAATGATGGATTGTAAAAATGCATTAGTAGAAGCAGAAGGTGATTTCGATAAAGCAATTGAAATCCTTAGAAAAAAAGGACAAAAAGTTGCTGCTAAAAGAGCAGATAGAGCATCTTCCGAAGGTGCTGCTATCGCAAAAGTAAACGATAATAATACTGTTGGTGTTGCAATCGTTTTAGGTTGTGAAACCGATTTTGTCGGTAAAAATGATTCTTTCGTAAAATTAGCAAATGACTTTGCGGAGTTAGCTTTAAATTTTGTAGATAAAGATGCTTTTTTAGCTGCTGATTTTGGAGGTATCACGGTTGCCGAAAAATTAATTGAGCAAACCGGTATTATCGGTGAAAAGTTAGAAATCACTGCTTTCGAAAGAGTAGAAGCTCCTTTTGTAGGTTCTTATATTCATGCAGGCAACAAAATTGCAACTTTAGTTGGTTTGTCTTCCGATGCAGAAGGAGCAGCTGTCGTTGCTAAAGATGTTGCTATGCAAGCTGCTGCAATGAATCCTATTGCTTTAAACGAAGATGGTGTAGATGCATCTGTAATCGAAAAAGAAATAGAAATTGCAAAAGATCAATTACGTGCCGAAGGAAAACCGGAAGCAATGTTAGATAATATCGCTAAAGGAAAATTAAAACGTTTCTTTAAAGATAATACTTTAGTAAATCAAGCATTTATTAAAGATTCTAAAAAATCTGTTGATCAATATGTAAAAGAAAGTTTAGGAAAAGATACTAATGTAACCGATTTTAAACGTGTTGCCGTAGGTTAATCAAAAATTTTTATAATTATTACAAAACCTCGTCTAATAGATGAGGTTTTTTAATCTTATAACAGTCCTCGTTCCATTGCAATTTTAATTATTCCAACACTGTTTTTTGCTCCTAATTTACTCATAATATTCATACGATGTGTTTCAACGGTTTTGGTACTGATAAATAGTTTTTCTGCAATTTCTTGGGTAGTTAATTCTTCCGAAATAGCTTGTAAAACATCTGATTCTCTACGAGTAAGTTTTGGTAATAAATTATGTTTATTACTTTTTTTATTTTTCTGATTTAGAAGTTGTTTTTTTATGTCTTTTTGTACGTAAATATCGTTTGATAACACGGTTTTTAAAGCTTCAATTAATTCTAATTTATCTGTGTTTTTTAGCAAATATCCGTGTACACCGTTTTTTAACATTTGCTTTACAAAAGCAATATCCTCAAAATTAGTAAGTGCTACTATTTTTAATTCGGGATACTTTTTTAGTAAAATTTTACTTAAATCAATACCATTTATATCCGGTAAATTGATGTCTAATAATAGCACATCCGGATTGTCTTTTTCTATTAATTCAATAGTTTGTTTTGCATTATCATACAAACCTACAATCTGTATTTCATTAATGTTTTTAAGCATCGAAGAAATACCTTGTAAAATTAATTTGTGGTCATCAGTTATGGCAATTTTAGTGGTCATTTAGTTTGTTTAGGTTAATTTCTATGGTATAAGAAGTCCCTTTGTTGTTGGAAATTACATCGATATTTGCTTGTAAATATTCTATTCGGGATTGTATGTTTTGCAAGCCTATGCCGTTATTTTTTTTATTACTTGTATCAAATCCTTTTCCGTTATCTTCAACCGTTATTTGAATATGATGGTCTCTACAACTTAATTGTACATCTATTTCGGTAGCATTAGCGTGTTTAATACCATTGGTTATCAGTTCTTGAATAATCCGGAAAATATTAATTTTAGCCTTTTTATTTATTTTAGGAATGCCTCCGATATGTTGAAAAGTGATATGCGGTTTATGAAGGGCATTCATATTCTGACAAAAAATTTCGGTTGCTTCTACTACATTAAAGTTTTTTAAAGAAGGAGGAACCAAATTATGAGAAATTGCTCGTACTTGTTTACAAGAATTATCAATCATTTTAACCGCTTCGTCAATGGTTTTATTATTTTCATTTTGCATAGAAGTTAATTTATATTTTATAGCCGACAAATCACCGTTTACACCGTCGTGTAATTCCTTTGCTATTCGCAAGCGTTCGTTTTCTTCACCTTCGATTAACAATTCCAATGATTTTATTTTATGCTCGCGTTTTAGCATAGCTATTTCTTGATTTTTACGTTTTTGTCGTTGTTTAAAAATACTCCATAGAAAAATAGTACTTATCAGAAAAAAACCGGCAAGCCCCATAAGCAAATACGTTTGATTTTTCTTTTTTTGAATTTCTTGATTTTTCTGTTCTAACTGTAATTGTTGCTTGATAATTTCGTTATCTTTTTTTTGTGTTTCAAACTGAATTTGCAATCGATTTATATTTTTTAAGTTGGTTTTGTTTAATAAACTGTCTTTGTAATTGGTATATTCTTTATAGTGTTCAAGTGCTTTTTTATAATTATTAGTTTGGTAGTATAAATTGTATAAATGATAATGTAAGTCTTTATAAACTCTTTTAGAAGGTATCTTAGCGGTAAAACTTTTTGTTAAAAACTCTTTAGCTTTACCATATTTTTTTAAAGCAGTGTATGTAGCTCCTATTTTTCCTAAAATTGCTGCTTTTTCGGCATCAAAACCGTTACTTGTAATAATTTTATACGATTTTGTAAAATACAAAAGTGCTTTTTTATATTGTTTTTTTTCCAACAGTAAAGTTCCGATATCTTTATAATTAATGGCAATTCCTAAGTTATTATGTAATCTTTTATCAATTTCCAAGGTTTTATAAAAACAATCAATTGCTTTGTCGTATTGTTTTTGTTCGGCATAAACTGAACCTAAACTGTTGTATACATTAGCCAAATTAGGCAAATCGTTTTGTGCTTTATGAATGGAAACGGCTTTATCAAAACTTTGTATGGCTTGCGGATATTTATTTAAATTTTTATATACAATACCAATACTGTTTAGTGTAAAACCTATACTTACGGAGTCTTTAAGTTTTTGATATATGTTTAGTATTTTGTAGTATTCATTTAAACTTTTTTTATAATTACCTTGTAAACTGTAAACCACTCCTTTTTGATAGGTAACGTTGGCAATATTTAGTGAGTCGTTTTTGGATTTTACATAAGATAAATGTTTATTTAAATAATTAATAGCCGAATCATATTTACCGGTTAAACGATATAAAACACCGTATTTATAATTACAGAAAGCTTTTCCTCGTTCGTTTTTTAATGCGGAGTAAAGTACCATTGAAGAGTCTAAATGACTTTTTGCGATAGCTATATCTTTGGTAAGATACAACCACGCAAGTCTATTATGAATTTTGGCTTTTTCCGTTTGGTTTATCGAAGTATGTAAAACCTTAGACAGACTATCCATTTCGGGATTATTTTGTCCTATTATATTGCTTGAAAAAAACAAACAAAAAATAAATAATATTTGAATAGATTTCAAAATATGCTCATTTTATGTAGTAAAATTAAGAAAACTATTTGGTTTTATGGCTTTTTGCTAGTTGATAAAAAAATTACTGTTTTCTAACAGATTGAATTATTATCTTAAACGATAACAGTAATTTTAAACAAATTTAATATAATTTTTGTTGTATTACTTTTTTATAAATTTTTTGGAAATACTTCCGTAATCGGTTTGTATTTGCATAAGATAAGTTCCACTTGGCAATTCACTTACATTAAATCGGTTGTTTTCCGGCAAACTATTTATCACAATTTTTCCTTGCATATCGATAATTTTTAGTTCTGTTATCGGTTCGTTTTTCCATTCAAAATATAGCATTTCAGTTGTTGGATTCGGATAAAATTTAAAACCGTTTAAACTTATTGAGGTTACCGAAGCGGTATTTAACTGTACGGATTTTGTATATAAACTCCAAGTACCATTGGTATTTTGTGCTCTTATATAAAGAAAGTGATCTCCTGCCGGTAAATCCGAAGGCACTTGTACGATTAAATCATCATCAAAATTAGCGGTATCTGTAATGTCTATTGGAGTAGCATTGCCAATTCCGGGGTCCACATCAAAAAAGTATTCCATTTGAGTTATTAACGATGCGTTGGAATAATCCGGATTAATATAAAATATTTTTCTATCGTACAAACTCCAAACACCGGCGGAGTTTTTTACACGTATATTTAATTGATGAATACCTTCCGAAAGACCGGTTGTAGGAATAGAAAAATTTTGGTTAACAACATTACTGTTGTTTAAGGTAAGGGTTGTAGCATTGCCAACTCCGGGATCGGTATCAAAAAAGTATTCTGCAGCAGCAATTTGCGATGTATTGGAATAATCCGGATTGATATAAAATATTTTTCTGTCATATAAACTCCAAGTGTTGTCTGCTTTTTTTACACGAATAGATAATTGATGAATACCTTCCGAAAGACCGGTGGTAGGAATGCCAAAATCTTGGTCTATTACATTGTTGCTGTTTACGGTTAATGCTGTAGCATTACCGAGACCGGGATCTGTGTCAAAAAAATATTCAATACTAACAATTTGTGAAAATCCGCTTATGATACTAAATAATAAAAGGACTATTAAAAATCGATTTTTCATTTTAACGTATTTTAATTAGTTATATTGGCATTTGCCTTAACATTAATATTCAAAGAGCTACCTGCATTGATGTTGGTGTTGTATATGGTAAAACTCGTTAAATAAGGTAGCATTGTGGGATACCCTCTCATATTAAAAGGAAATCCGCCGTTGTAAATACCAAGGTCTAGTCCGTCGTTGCCGGCTCCAATAGCAGGCGAACCGGTTTGTAAATGAAAATCGTTGGATAAACTTGACATATAATACGTCCCGGCACTAAATGAAACTAATAAAGGGTCTGTATTATCTATATTATTAGTTCCTGGTATATTGCTTAAAGTAGAATTATAACTATACGTTAAATTATTTTGAAAGTTTAAATTACTTGGCGCAAAATTTATTACCCCTGTTCCGGTAAATAAAAATATATTGTTGTATATCTGTCCGCCGTTAGCGTTTGAAAAAATGCTTATATTACCATTAGGATCCCCATTTTGTCTAGATCGTATGATATTATTTTTTACTATTATTGAAGCGTTTATGTTATTAAATATATGTGTACCACTACCACCACTGGTTAATGTATGATTAATGATATTATTCGAAATAATCCAATCTTGCGCTTCTTCTAACTGAAATTTACCACCATTTGCATTTTCAATAATGTTTCCGCTGATAATACAATTATTAGCCTGAGTAACAGAAGTACGAACTGCATCTAATTTATTATTTTCTATAATAATATTATCAGTTTTTACCGTTATTGTACCTATATCTAAACCAGCAATTTTAGAATTAGAAGAAGTAGTAGAATTAGAAGTGTCTTGATCAAAAGTTACACTGAGAACTCGTGCATAATTGCCGGCATTTAATTCTGGATTGTGTCCCATACCATAAATGGTTAATTGTTTTGTAATATTTATATTTCCGTAATGGTCAGGAGAAGGTTGTACATAAATAATATCACCCGGACTTGCTGCATTAATAGCCGTTTGTAAAGATGTGTATTGTGCTCCTGCTCCTTGATTGTTATCTACAATAAGAACATTTTGTGCATAAACAAAAGACATCATAGAGATAAACAAAACACTTAAAAACACACGTGAAATTGTTTTTTTTGTAAAAGATTTCATAACATAAAAATTTATAGATTAATAATGTTTGCAAGTTAGTTGCAAACTATCTATAAACTTTCAGGGTATTCCTTGATTTAATAAAAATCAGGGAATACCCTTAGGGAAGTATCAATGAAATAATCACTATTGTTTAATTAAATGTATTTCGTATTCGCTCAAGCCTATACGTAGTAGAGGTGATAAAATGCAATATTTCTTGATTCAAGTAGAAATCAAATCTTCCTATTAATTACATAATCCACCATCATAATCAACGATTTTTTATATTCGGATTCCGGATATTTTTCTAAGATTTGCAAGGCTTTTTCTTGATAATCTTTCATTTTGGAAATAGTATATTCAATTCCGCCGTTATCTTTTACAAACCGGATAACTTCTTTTACCCGTTTTTTATCTTTATTGTGGTTTTTAACCGAATTAATCAACCAATTTTTATCTTTTTCAGAACAGTTATTTAAAGTGTAAATCAATGGTAACGTCATTTTTTGCTCTTTAATGTCTATTCCAGTTGGTTTACCTATTTTAGCATCGGTATAATCGAATAAATCATCTTTTATTTGAAAGGCAATTCCTATATATTCGCCAAATTTTCGCATTAATTGGATTTCTTCTTCTTTTGCACCAACCGAAGCAGCACCAATTCCGGTACAAGCAGCAATTAAGGTAGCAGTTTTTTGACGGATAATTTCAAAATATACTTCTTCGGTAATGTCTAATCGTCTTGCTTTTTCTATTTGGAGTAATTCACCTTCGCTCATCTCACGAACGGCAATGGAAATGAGTTTTAATAAATCGAAATCGTCGTTATCAATAGAAAGTAGTAATCCTTTGGAAAGTAAATAATCACCTACTAAAACGGCAATTTTGTTTTTCCACAAGGCGTTGATGGAAAAAAAACCTCTTCGTCTATTGCTATCATCTACAACATCATCGTGTACCAAAGTTGCGGTGTGAATCAGTTCAATTACCGAAGCACCGCGATAGGTTCTATCAATTACTTTACCATCGGAAACCATTTTTGCCACCAAAAACACAAACATCGGTCGCATTTGTTTTCCTTTTCGTCTAACAATATAATGCGTTATCCGGTTTAATAACGGTACTTTCGAAACCATTGCGTCTTTAAAACGGGTTTCAAAAATTTCCATTTCGTTAAGGATTGGTTGCTTTATTTGTTCGACGATTTTCATTTGATATTTTTAATAAACCTGAAAAAAATTGATTCTAACATATTTAGCGGAATTAACTCATTTTTTATTCTATAATGGTTATTTATACCATTTGTCATTCCTGCAAAGGCAGGAATCTATTTTCTTTTTTATATGGATTCCTGCTTCCGCAGGAATATTAATTTACATTTTTTCTTTTAAGATAATTATGCATTTATTAATGATTTTCAAAAATACCTTTTCCTATTAAATTTGTAGTAGAACCAAAAAATTCCATTTTTCAGGTTAAGGTATTATAAAATTTCTTTTAATCGTTCCACAATATGTGTGTTTTTGTCCGAAGTAGCCATTTCTTTTAATTTTTCGGTAAAATTATCTTTTAAATTATAGTTAGCAACGGCATCGGTTGCTTGAAAACGAACATATGAATTTTTCATTTCCAATCCTTTTTGTACAAACGGAATTATCTTTTTAATTTCGGTTTCGTTTAGCGAAATATTTTTACTGTTTAATTGCATTAAAGCAGCCAAAAATTCTTTGTTGCTGTTGGCAGTTTCGATTTGTTGTAACAGTTCCTCTGGTTTGATATTTTTACTTAACTCAAAAATATTTTTAATGAGTGTTTGGCGTTCGACTTCTTCTCTGGATTTTAAATATTTTCCGGCTAGACCGCTAATTTTATCCAAATATTCATTTTTAGTGTTTTGCTTTGGTGTATTGGATTTCTTTTCTTGTTTTGCCCAAGAATCTTTTAGTGCAACGGTTCGGTTAAACACTAAATTGTTTTCAGAGCTATCTTTATCTACTACAAAATATCCTAAACGTTGAAACTGAAAACGGTCGCCTTCTTTTGCCGATTTTAAACTTGGTTCAACCAAAGCATTTTTGTTTACTATTAAAGACTTAGGATTGATAAATTCGGTAAAATCTTTGTCTTTATGGCTGTCCGGAGCTTCGTCGGTAAAGAGCCTGTCGTATAATCTTACTTCTGCCTCAACAGCGTGTTTGGCACTTACCCAATGCAGCGTTCCTTTAACTCTACGTTTACTTGCTTCGGTTCCGCTTCCGCTTAACGAATCGGTGTCGTAAGTACAATGCACTTCGGTAATATTGCCGTTTTCGTCTTTTACCACCTCATTTGCTTTTATGATATAGGCATTTTTTAAACGAACTTCTCCTCCTAATTTTAATCGGAAATATTTTTTATTGGCTTCTTCTCTAAAATCTTCTTTTTCGATATAAATTTCTTTAGAAAAAGGCACGATTCGGTTACCGAAACCATCTTGATAATCGTTGTAATTGGCTTCGATTAATTCTTCTTTATCATTTGGATAATTGGTAATTACAATTTTTAACGGATTTAAAACAGCCATTACTCTTGGAGCGGTTTTGTTTAAATCTTCGCGAATACAGTATTCCAGTAAAGCAACATCGGTAACATTATCTCGTTTGGTAATACCGGAAACTTCACTGAATTGCACAATCGATTCCGGCGTATAACCTCTTCGGCGTAGACCGGAAATAGTAGGCATTCGCGGGTCGTCCCAACCTGTTACATAACCTTCTTGCACCAAACGCAATAATTTACGTTTACTCATTATGGTATAGCTGAGGTTTCTTCGGGCAAATTCGCGTTGTTTCGGACGTAAGCCATCGGTGTAAACTTGGTCTAAAAACCAATCGTATAACTCGCGGTGCGGTTTAAATTCCAAAGTACAAATAGAATGTGAAATTTGTTCGATATAATCCGATTCGCCGTGTGTCCAATCGTACATAGGATAGATATTCCATTCGTTACCGGTTCTATGGTGCTCTTTATGCAAAATACGATACATAATTGGGTCGCGCATAAGCATATTGGTGTGTTTCATATCAATTTTGGCACGTAAAACGTGAGAACCTTCGGGAAACTCGCCATTTTTCATTTTTTCAAACAGAGCAAGGTTTTCTGCTACAGAGCGGTTTCTATTAGGACTGTCCACACCTGGTTCTGTTGGCGTTCCTTTTTGTTTTGCCATTTCTTCCGGCGACAAATTATCTACATAAGCCAAGCCATTATTAATCATTTGTATTGCCCAATCGTATAATTGTAGAAAATAATCGGAAGAATACAACTCTTTATCCCATTTAAAACCTAGCCATTTAATGTCGTTTTTAATAGCATCTACATATTCTTGTTCTTCTTTAGCAGGATTGGTATCGTCAAAACGCAGGTTTACCGGAGCGTTGTATTTTTGTCCTAATCCGAAGTTTAGACAAATAGATGCAGCGTGTCCGATATGCAAATAACCGTTTGGTTCGGGCGGAAACCGAAAACGTAATTTATTTTGGTCTAATCCGTTTTTTAAATCTTCTTCAATAATTTGCTCAATAAAATTGAGTGATTTTTTTGCTTCGCTCATAATTTGTTAAAATGAAAGGCAAATTTACGGATTTTTATATAAAGGTTGTGAAAAAATATTTAGGTAGTAAAATGGTGAAATATATATACCATTTTTTCTATTACCTTAAATTTGCAAGAATATTCTACTACAAAGCCAAACTGTACACCTCTATTGGCAATGCTCGCAAAAACCTACTCAGCATAGACTATGCTATGTTTGCATTGCTTTTTTCTGTGCTACACCTATATTGACATTATCCCTAATTCTTTGAGACTCCGTTATACTTCGCATTTTGACTTTTCTTAACGAATATACTTATGGATTTAATGTATTTTTATTTTTTACATATATTCTTGCTAGCAGTTTTCGTTTTCACAATATAAATTCCATTTGCTAGTTTTGATAAATCAAAAATAACCGATGTCTCGTTAAGATGTATTTTTTGTGCTAATTTGGTAACATCCTGTCCTAGTATATTGTAGATTTTAATTTCACTTAAACGATGCTTATTTCCATTTATGGTTATTTTATTTAAACTTGGATTTGGATAAATAAAAATACTATTGATAGAAGAAATGTCTGAAAAATCGCCAATACCTAAATTCTCCGAATATTCATAGGCTCCAATATCCCAACCATTGCCAATAGGTCTATCGTTTCCATCAAAATCTATTGAAGGAGCATTTTGAGATGTTCCGGAATCAACACACGGACTTGCATTTTGTAAATGATAATCTCCAGTTGCTATATCTACAAACAAAGGGTCATTAGAAATATTATTAGTTCCCGAAGGCATTGAAAAACCATTATTAAAAAAATCTGAATGACTATACTCAAAATTCAATGTATTATCTCCTGACTTCCAATTATTAACATTGGTAATTATACAATTAACTAATTTATTTCCTGTATTTGGTCTTTCGCAATTAAAAAAATAATTGGCTTGATCGATTACGCAATTAGCCAAGATATTGTCGTTTACTGGAGCACTATTATATTCGTAAGGATTCATATCAATTATCCATTCTGAATTTGTAATTATACAGTTGTTAAAATGGTTGTTATGACCACAATAGTTAGCATCTTCTCCGTTAAGAATAAAACGTATTCCTGCTTGACAATTAGTAGACGTACATGCATTAAAGTTGTTATAGCTTGCTCCTTCTCGTACCATAAAAGCGGATACATCATCTGACATTCCACCAATAGCATGGCAATTTCTAAATTCATTATGCTGCACTCCTGACCAGCGGACACTAAAGCATCCACCAATCATATTTTTTACAGTACAATCAATAAATAGATTGTTTTGACCACTTTCTTTAATTTCAAAGCCATGACCATTATCCGCTAAGTTACCATCACGCTCAGCATAACAGTTTGCTATCAAATTATTATTTCCTTTTATGGCAATATAATAATCCATAGAAGTATATGTGCCATCTGATATCATTTGACTTTCATTGCTATAAATTTTACAATCCTCAATATGATTATTATCACCCCAAATATCCATTCCTGCTCCTGTAGCATTTACTATAAAACAGTTTTTTACAGTATTATTATTAGCTTTATTTATAGTTATTGCGGTAGAATATTCCCAGCCAATATTTTGAAAGAAAATATTTTCTAATATATGATTCGAATTTGTAGCAGTAGTATTCCAAATATTAATTCCTGATAAGCTATTGGCTATTTGAATATTTTTTATGGTAATGGAATAGATATCGGATAGATTAATACCTTCACCAACAGTTCTATCTCCTGGATTTATCAATGGCATAAGTGTAGCATCAAAATTATCACCATAGGTGAAATCAAAATTAGAGATATCACCCGGAATATTTTGATAACCAATAAAAGAAATACGTGCATCATTTATAGAATAATTTTTATCAATAAACACCTCATCATTTCCATAGTCTCCTGCTTTGATATATACGGTATCTCCAGCTGTAACAGGACTTGATGCTGATGCTGCATAGCTAAAGGTTCGCCAAGCTGTACTTTCCGTTAAGCCGTTATTAGTGTCATCTCCAGACAAGGATACATAATATGTAGTTTGAGCTTTTACTATCGTTGAAAAGATAATCACGAGAATAATTGTAGTTAGTTTTTTCATTTTTTTAAAAATGTGTTAATTATTAGTGCTTTATTTTTCGCTTGTTAAAATGAAAGGTAAATTTACGGAATTTTAGTTTAGGAAGTAAAAAAATCTTGAAAAACTTGATTTTAAACGAAAGTATAGATGTGATGTAATGAAAAAGAGGTCTTGTTTTAACTTTAATTATCGAAACAAATAAAAAATGTATCTTGCGTAAAAAAAATGATCATAAAAGGAAAACTTTATTTGTATTCCGAGCAAGGTATGGAAGGAGGTTATCTCGGTATCGTTGACGAAAATTTTATATCGTTTACTACACCTCAAAGCATACTTAATGATAACCAAAAAGTATATGATAGTAAAAACCCATTACGCGAAGGAATTACTTCGGATACCGAAATTTATGTTAATAATGCTTGGGTTTTGATAAAGGATCCAAAAATAACCGACCCAATACTTAATGATGCCGATTATAAAATTTCTTCATTATACGTAGGAGAAGAAAAAGGGAATAAAAACGCCGATAAAAGATTAATGGAAAAGTACTATTTTAAAATTATCTATAAAGAAGAAAAAGCTGATAAATTATTTGGAAAAGGAAATTGGAAGTTTAATAAATGGAAAACACAAATAATATCTAATAAAGGAAAAATAATGCTTTTAGGAGGAGTTCTCGAAAGTATTCCACACCGACCTTTTTCAATTCCTAAGCCAAAAAACAGTAGCGTAACCGTACATTGGAAAGACGGAACAACAGACAAAAAACGCTTATCTAGTACACTTTTAACAGAACAAATTGATTTTAAAGGTTGGCATTCTTTAAGTAAAAACGATTATATAAAAGTGTTTGATACAACTACCAATAAAGTTCTTTGCGAAGGTGTCGTAAAAAAAATACCATTAAGAATTTTTAGCCCTACTTTTGAAGGACATTTTACTAAAAAATCGCAACACTGGAAACCGTTTTTTATAAATGGGTATAAAGCAGAAATACATCGTAATATAAAAACTAAAAAATGGCATTTTTTTGGAAGGAATTTTAGTTCTTTTTTTAGAAAATGAATTGGTATAACCATAGCGGAGCTATGCTAAAATCAAGAAGCCTCTTGGTTTTATTGTATTTTCAACTCTCATAACGTTAATCAAATGTATAAT
>Ga0256832_1001947_pt1 | contig 14046 bp, 11 predicted proteins | sample 134614metaG_FD_190534 | JGI IMG/M metagenome (GOLD analysis project Ga0256832, IMG submission 190534) | Hydrothermal vent microbial communities from Lau Basin, Pacific Ocean - 134-614 | ecosystem: Environmental > Aquatic > Marine > Hydrothermal vents | place: Pacific Ocean: Lau Basin | collected...
GCGGCCACAATGCCCGCCGCAAAACCCAGCATGTATTGCACGGAATCCCAGCGGGAACGGTAGCCCAGCACGGGTAACATAAGGATAAAATGCGAAATTCCCGCAAAACCGTGAACAATGCCGATGAAAAAAGCGGTCAGCGCTTTGCCGGGACGTTTGTGGCGATGTGCGTGGCGCCCGTTGTGGGCATGGATGTGGGTATAGGGCTCGCCTTCGTGTTCGTGCGTATGTGGATAGGTAAGCCGCCGTGTGCGTTGAATGCGGTAAAGGGCCCAAAATCCGATGCCCATCAACATTAGCCCTACAAACCGTTCGCTGCTTTGCGAAATATATTCCACGGGAATTTGCTCCTTGAAAAAGTAGAAAAGCAAACCGATGAGCAACATGCCCGTAACGTGTCCCAAGCCCCATCCGGCTCCGATTTTCCAGCCCTTGGAATGACGTTCGAGCACCAAGGGAGTAACGGCAGCCAAATGGTCGGGTCCGGTGAGCACGTGAACCAGTGCGGCGGTAAAACCGATAATGAGTGGGATGTTGATTTGCATAAACTTGGTTTTTCGGTGATTTAACAAATGCGTGGAAGTTGTTCGCCCACGGGCATGTGAACAACCCTCCGGCCGCCGAGCGTGGTGTTCATCAGCACTTTGCCGGGATGATCGGCGGTTACTTCGCCCAGCACGACGGCTTTTTCGGTTTTGGGGTTTTGGTGCAAGAAATGCACCATCTCGTCAGCGATACCGGGCTTGACAATGGCAATGAAAACACCTTCGTTGGCCGAATAAAGCGGGTCGAGGCCGAGCATTTCGCAGGCGGCTTTTACTTGGGGTAAAACGGGAATATTTTCGCTGACGATTTCCATGCCCAAAGCCGTTTGCCCGGCCGTTTCGTTGAGCACCGTGGCTACGCCGCCGCGGGTAGGATCGCGGAAAAATTTGATGTCAGCACCGAATTTGTCCAGTAAATCCTTAATCACGTGATTCAGGTTGGTGGTGTCGCTTTCGATTTCGGTTTCGAAAGTCAATCCTTCGCGGATAGACAGAATGGCGATACTGTGAGCGGCAATGTGGTTGCTCAGGATGATTTTGTCGCCGGGCCGGATACGGGCGGGCGAAATATCGGCCTTGGGATGAATTTTTCCCAAGCCGGTGGTGTTGATAAAAATCTTGTCGCCTTTGCCTTTGTCCACCACTTTGGTGTCGCCGGTTACCACAAACACACCCGCTTCGCGGGCGGCGTTTTCGATGCTACAAAGAATTTTCCAAAAATCTTTGACCGGCAGGCCTTCTTCGATGATAAAACTCAGCGAAAGATATTGCGGAATACCGCCGCACATGGCCACATCATTGACGGTTCCGTTGACGGCCAATTCGCCGATATTTCCACCCGGAAAAAACACCGGGTTGATGACAAAACTATCGGTGGAAAAGGCCGTTTGTCCTTCCAAGGGTAGTATGGCTCCGTCGTGGCGGAGGTCCAAAAAGTCGTTTTTCAGCCGTTTGAAAACGCCACCATCGAGGAGTTTGTTGGTGAGTTTGCCACCGCTTCCGTGGGCCAGGGTAATCACGTCGAAATCAAATTGCGGAGCGGGACATTGGAGTTTGAATTTTTTATTTTTCATTTTGTTTTCTTTTTTGATATAAAATAAGGACAGTTACATATTATCCACAACAAAATATCATTGATAACACTTTTTCGTACGAAAAAATGTTATTGAGTGCATTTTTTTCTACGAAAAAATGTAAAGGTCCACATTTTTCCTTTGGAATTTTATTTGTTATTTCCGTTATATTCATAACTTTCCCATTTACGTCGTCTGAAAATTTTTCGCCGGGCCGAATATAGATTTTCGGGCAGGTGAACATCGGGCCGGAAAATTTTACGGACAAAACAATGCCGCCGTTCGTTGTAGTTCCAGTTGTCCTCGTAAAAATTCTTTCGCATTTGTTCCAATTCTTCTTCGCGGTATTTTTCCAAGGGTTTGTTACGCTCGTCCTTCATGCGTTGGAATTTCTTGGCTTTGAGCAATTTGTCGAAGTAGGATAGGCGGGCCACTTTGCGGGCTTCGTTCCGGACATATGGCATGAATTCTTCGGGTGATTGTCCGTGATAGCCGTCGATCATACCGGCTTCGTAGAGCAAATGCACACCCCAGGGGAGGCAATCCTGCGTAATCCGTTCGGCCTTTTCAAATCCGATACGTTTCGGCAGTAAATAAGTCCAATATTCCGAGCCGTAAAGCCCCATGTTTTTGGTGTGCGGATTGAGCACAATGCCTTCGCGGGCCAAAATTTTATCCGCAGCCAAAGCAAGCGACACACCGCCGGCTCCCGCATTGCCCTGCAAGGCGGCGATGATGTAACGGTCGGTGGTGAGGATAATTTCTTTGATTAAATCGTCTATGGCATTGATATTTTTCCAGGATTCGTCGGCGGGATTTCCGGCGGCTTCGATGATGTTCAAATGAATGCCGTTGGACCATAAATCCCTTCCGCCTGTCAAAACGATGATTTCGGCCTTTTCTTTGGCTTGAATGAAAGTTTCACGCAAACGGTCGCATTGTCCGGCACTCATGGCGCCGTTGTAGAAATCAAAGTGCAAATATCCGATGCGTGGTTCTTCTTCGTCTTGTTCAAAACGAATATCCCGCCAAGTTTGATAGGAAACATCATCGAAGGGCGAAAGTTCCGATATGGGAATCCGGTTGGCGCGCTCGCCCAAAACCATGGTGGCCGGCAATTTGATGGCCTCGGGTTCGGGTTTCCGCAGTTGGGTAATCCAAAGCGCTCCGTCGGCCGTGGCGATGCAAATGCCGTAGTGCCGGCGGGCAAGTATTTCGCCGGGTTTTCCTTGAAGTTTTTCCTCGGGATAGGCACCGAAAACATGATATTTTTGTCCGTCGATGAGCGTAGTAGCCCCGGGCTGGCTGTCGGCGGCGCGGATTTTTCTTAAAATATTTCCGGTGGGTTCGTTCCAGGAAAAAGCAAAATCTTCTTCACGGGTTTTTCGGTTCCAACGGCCTTTAATCTCGGGATTGGAATAATCCAAAGGTTCGGGTTTGAAATTGCGGTTCTCGAATTTTTCCACGGCTTCCAGCACGGCTTGGGCTGCCGCTTGGGTTACTTCGCACCGGTAGAGTTCGCTTTTAGTAACACTGGGTCGCATTTTAAAATTCCGGGTGGCCCAAATATCGCCGGCGTCCATTTTGTCCACGGCTTCCAGGATGGTTACGCCCCATTGTTTTTCGTCACGCAAAATGGCCCAATCCAAGGACGAAGCCCCGCGGTCGCCTTTGATGCCGGGATGGACAATCAATGTGGTATAATTTTTCCAAATTTCTTCGGGAATTTTTTGGTTCAAATAAGGTGCAATGATTAAATTGGGTTGATAATTGCGGGTTTCTTCGATGACTTCTTGGGGTGTGGTAAAAATCACCACATGCACTTCGTGGTTGTGGCGGTCGAGTTCGGTCCACAAGCGTTGAGCCATGCCGTTGAAGGAGGTGGTGATAAATTGGATTTTCATTTCAGGATTTGGATTTGATTTTGTTGAGGTCCAAAATTTCGGGCCGGAGCATGTCCGAGAAATGATAGTAGGCCGCACAGGCGCCTTCGGAGCTTACCATAGGCGCGCCCAAAGGATTTTCGGGCGTACATTCCTTGCCAAAAGCCGGACATTGATAGGGTTTGATGATGCCTTTCATGATTTCACCGGCCAGACATTTTTGGTTTTCTTCGGCTTCTTGGATGTCCACCTTGAATTTTTTCACGGCATCGAATTCGGCGTATTTATCCTTGATTTTGTATCCGCTGTTGGGAATAAGTTCCATACCGCGCCACACTTGGTCGGTTACTTCGAATACTTCGAAAATAATTTCCTGTGCCGGCAAATTGCCTTCTTCGGTAACGGCGCGGGTGTATTGGTTTTCCACTTCGTATTTGCCCGCTTCCAATTGTTTGACGGCCATTAATATTCCCTGCAACAAATCGATGGGTTCAAAACCGGTTACAATGAGCGGAATTTTGAATTTTTCGGCCAGAGGATAATATTCCCAATAGCCCATGATGCTACACACATGGCCGGCAAGTAGGAACGCGTCGATATGGCTGTCCACATCTTCCATCACGTTTTCGATGGCAGGAGGAACCAAGACGTGTGAAACGAGCAGTGAAAAGTTTTTAAGACCTAATTTTTTGGCATGAAGCACCGCAAGCGCATTGGCCGGTGCGGTGGTTTCGAATCCAACGGCAAAAAAGACCACTTCGCGGTCGGGATTTTGTTGGGCAATGCGGATGGCTTCGAGTGGGGAGTATAGAATTCGCACATCCGCGCCGCCGGCTTTGGCTTCCAATAAACTTTTACGCGAACCCGGCACGCGCAACATATCGCCGAAACTGCACATAATCACGCCTTCTTTTTCGGCCAGATAAACGGCTTTGTCGATCAAATGCAAGGGCGTAACACAAACCGGACAGCCGGGTCCATGCACCATGGCTATTTCCTTGGGCAACATGTCCAAAATGCCGTTCTTGACCAAGCTGTGGGTTTGTCCGCCGCAAACTTCCATAATGGTCCACGGACGTGTAACGGTTTTCTTGATTTCGTTCAGAATATTTTTGGCTATCTCGGAATTTCGGAATTCGTCCAGATATTTCATAATGCTTTCAGTTTTTGCAGTCCGTAAATGATTTGCCCGAAGCCGATACCTTCATCGTTGGGCGAAAGTTCTTTGTGAAAATATAGTTTTTTAGCGGTTTTTTCAAATATTTTTAAAATTAATCCCGTTAAAACGGCATTTTGAAAAACCCCACCCGAAAAAGCAATGTATTTATAGTTATATTTTTCGGCCACTAGGAAAATATAACGGGCCAATGACAAATGAAAACGGGCGGCAATAAGGGATTTTTCCGCTCCTGTAAATAAATCTTCAAGTATTTGACCGGTAATAAATTCCGTAAAATTTTCAGGCAGTTCATCAATCAGGTATGAAAGACGAAAATCGATGTCTTTTTTCGAAAAATATTGCCAAGCCAAATTTTCCAGTCGAATGGATGCTTCTGCATCGTAGGAATGAATGTCCGTAAGGTTCAAAATCGAAGCAACGACATCAAACAAACGGCCCATGCTGGTGGACAGGAGTTGGGATTGGCGGATGATTTTGGGATAATTTTCCCATTCGGAGTCATTAAATTTATTTTGAAGTAATGAAATTTTACCGGGAGCATATTCCGACAATACGGACAAAGCCGAAATACGCGGTTCGCGCACCATTTTATCGCCCAAAATATGTTTGAACGTGCCAATATGCGCTATGCGTTCGATTTCCCGTCCGGGTTGGTAAGCAAAAAACTCACCGCCCCAAATATGGCCGTCGGTTCCCAGGCCGGTACCGTCCCAAACAACGCCCAAAACGGGTTCGTCCGTTTCAAGTAAATCATTTTCGCCCAAAACGGAGAGGAAATGCGCCAAGTGATGCTGGATTTGAAAATGCGGGACACTGTATTTCCGGCTGATTTGCAAGGCAAAGTCGGTGGTAAAATAACCGGGATGCAAATCGGAAACTACGGCATCGAATTGCGGTTGAAGGATTTTTTCCAGGTGGCGGAAAACTTTTTCATAGCTTTCCTGGGATTCGTATTCCGAAGTGTCGCCCAGGTATTGACTCATGTAAATTTTTCCGCGGTGACTGAAACCGAAAACACTTTTGAGCATGGCGCCGGTGCCCAATACACTTTGCTTGGGTTGGAGTGTAGGATGAATGTAAATGGGCGCTTTACCACGCGACCTGCGCAGAGTGATGATATGCTTACCGTAGATGGATTTTTGTTCCACGCCGTCGTCTTGCGGCACGGTGATGTAGCGGTTGTTCATCAGCAGGGCGTCGGCAATGTGGGAAAGTTCTTTGATAGCCGATTCATCGGCATGAATGATGGGCGAACCGGAAATATTTCCGCTGGTGGCCACAATGGGTTTCCCGAAGGCCGACAGCAGTAAGTCCATAAGCGGCGTATAGGGCAACATGGCGCCGATTTTGTTCAAGCCCTTGGTGATGAGGTTTAATGCCAAAGTATGATGCGGTGGTTGTTTCACGGGCAATAGCAGGATGGGTGCATGGCGGGTGGCCAGTTGTTGTTCTTCGGCGGGTGAAAGTATCACATCTTTTTTCAAGCTTTCCAAGCCGGGATACATCAAGGCAAAGGGTTTGGCCGGACGGTTTTTTCGTTGGCGCAGGGTTTCAACGGCTTGCGGGTTGGTGGCGTCGCAAGTGAGCAAATATCCGCCGATACCTTTGACGGCAATGATTTTTCCTTGGTTCCAGTAGTCGATCACCTTGTTTAAATCCGTAAAATTTTCGATGATTTGTCCGTTTTCATACCATTGCATTTCCACCGCACAGTCGGGACAAGAATTGGTTTGCGAAAAATGGCGGCGTTCGAGCGGATTATTGTATTCGTCCAAACAAACATCGCACATTTTAAATTCGGCCATGGTCGTATTGGGCCGGTCGTAGGGTAGGGAGGTGATGATGGAATAGCGCGGCCCGCAGTTGGTGCAAGTGATAAAGGGATAACGGTAACGCCGGTCGGCCGGGTCGTAGAGTTCTTGCCGGCAATCTCGGCATAGCGCAACGTCGGGTGTGATGAGCAGCTGCGGTTGAGTTTTTCCTTCGCTTTCGATAATTTGGAAATCGTCAAAATTCCCGGGTGGATATTTTTCCAATTTTTTTTCCGTAACCACGGCCAAAGGCGGAAGGTTGGCCAGGAGAAATTCATAGAAATTTTGTGCCAATTCGGGCGAGGCGTTGAAAACGATATGCACGCCGTCGTTGGTATTGTTCACCCAACCTTTCAGTCCGAAACGCAAGGCGGATTGATAGACGAAGGGCCTGAAACCCACGCCTTGCACAATGCCGTTGAAGTGGATGTGAAAGGTTTTCATCGGCATACATGTATAGACAAAAATACAAACTCTGCCCGCAAACCGGGGCAGAGTTTGTATTCGTTGATTACCAATGTATTGTCAGCTTGAATCATTATTTGATGTATCGAATTTGATTTTATCAATAATCTCCAACACCGTCCGGGTTATTTGCGGAATGCTCTTACGGACTTTTTCCGATAGTTGAATTTGCATGGGTGTCATTCCGTCGATGGAAACGGTGATTAGAATAATTTTGGGCAATTCGTTTTTAAATTCGAGCGCATCGATCATATCTTTCAATCCCACATCGTGAGCGCTGAGAACGGTTGGGAAATCAGCGGCAAATTTGGGATACAACACATCGATGGTTCCGGGAGGACGAAAATCCATGGTTGCGTCAATGAAAATAACCAGCGGATATTGTGCCAAAATGGGCATCAGGTCGAAACTTCCGGTTCCGCCGTCCATAATGTCCACATGAGGTGGCAAGTCGATTTTGCTCAATGCTTGCACGGCGTGAACACCGACACCTTCGTCGCCCATCAAATAATTTCCGATACCCAGGACTAAAATTCGATCGTTGTATTTCCGGCCCGGATAGTCGTGGGTTTGATAGAATAATTTTTGTAGCTCCATCACTTCGTCGGAAATCATGGTATGTTTTTTATCCTGTTGTTTGGACATAAGGATTGTGTTTCATTCTTCGGTGTTATCGTCGATACGTTCGGAGCGCACAAACTTGTAACCGCTAATCATGGACGAGGCCTCGCCGCGTGCTTCCACATAATCATGATACAAAACCAGATAAACATGCACCGTAATAAAAATCAGGAATAACCAAGTAAACAGATGGTGAACGTAGCGCACTGCGATATCACCACCCAGAAGTGGAACCACCCATTTAAACATTTTAGGGAACCACCAACCGGAATTGTCGGCAATTAGTGCCAGTCCCGTTGCCGCTTGGACAATAAATATCAAAAACATGATAAAATAGGCAAATGCCGCCAAGCGGTTGTGCCCGATACTGATGTTCGAAAGCCGGTGTTTTTTGTCTTTCATCAAGAGGATGTCCACGCGCAGAACATGCAGAATATTGGCCCATGCCTTCCGGTTGAGCGGTAAAAATACATCCCAGCGTGCAAACCGGTTGCCGGCAAAAGCCCAATAAATACGGAACAATACATTGGCTATCAGTATATAGGCCGTGGCAAAGTGAATAAGCCGCACATAACCGAACCAATAGGATTGAACCGCTTCGGCATGGCTGTTAATTGCCGGAGGATTAGCGATAACAAATCCGGTGATAATAAGCGCAATCATGGAAAACACCGTGAGCCAGTGGAAAAAACGCACGGCAAGTTCCCAGACGTAAACGCGTTTGAATTGAGGAATTGCAATGGCCATGACAGATTGGTTTTACAAATTAAATTGAGCATGCACCGCCAATTTGAATTTGGCTGATATGTTTTCCGTGCGGGTCATACAAATGCACGGCGCAGGCCAAACACGGGTCGAACGAATGAATGGTACGAAGAATTTCCACGGGATTTTGCGGGTCGGCGATGGGTGTTCCGATAAGCGCGGATTCGTAGGCCGATCGTTGACCTTTGGGATCCCGGGGCGAGGCGTTCCAGGTGGTAGGAACAACCATTTGGTATTTGGCCGTTTTTCCGTTTTCGATAACTATCCAATGCGCTAAACCTCCGCGTGGAGCTTCCATAAATCCCACACCTTTGGCTTTGGCCGGCCAAGTGGAAGGTTCCCATTTTTCCATGTTGGCCATGCGGGTGTCGCCGTTTTTGATATTGGCAATCAGTTTGTCGTAGAACTCCAATCCCCAATCGGCCAGTAATTTAGTTTCCAATCCACGGGCGGCTGTGCGACCCAAGGTGGAGAACAAAGCATCGACCGGAATATCCAATTTTTTCAAGGTGGAATCCACCACTTCCTTATATTCGGGAATACCTTTGGCATAACCGACCAACACGCGTGCAAGCGGACCTACCTCCATGGGTTTGCCTTTCCAACGCGGTGTTTTTACAAAGCTGTATTCTTTGTCCACATCCAAGTATTCGTAAGGAGGCTCGGGTCCCGTGTAATGAATGTTGGTTTCGCCTTCGTAAGGGTGTAATCCTTTGTCGTTGCCCACGGAATAATCATACCAGGACTTATTGACAAACTCCTGAATATCGCTTGTGTTTTCCAAGTCCACATCATGGACAGTGCTCAGGTCGCCATTGACTATGATGCCGCGCGGCCATTTGAAGCTTTTCGGGTTGCGAATGTTGTCCGTGGGCAAGTCGCCGTAGGCCAAATAATTTTTGAATTTGGAAACACCGATAGTTCCCCAATCCTTGTAGAACGAAGCAATGGCCAACAGGTCGGGAAGGTAAACCTCGTTAATAAAGCGATGAGCATCTTTAAGCAATTTGCCCACATAAGCCAGGCGTTCGGCGTTCAAGCTGCCGGCGTCATCGAGGTTTACACTGCTTGCCATTCCTCCGACCAGGAAATGAGGATGCGGGTTTTTGCCGCCTAAAATCGTATGAACCTTCACAATTTCTTTTTGCCATTCGAGTGCTTCCAGGTAGTGTGCCACGGCCAGAAGATTGACTTCCGGCGGTAGTTTCATGGCCGGGTGTCCCCAATATCCGTTGGAAAAAATGCCCAATTGGCCGCTTTCAACAAATTTTTTGATACGGGCCTTTACATCGGCAAAGTATCCGCGCGAGCTGTTGGGCCAATTGGAAATGCTTTGTGCCAACTCGGAGGTGGCTTTCGGGTCGGCATCCAAAACTTTGGTTACGTCCACCCAATCCAAAGCATGCAGATGATAGAAATGCACCACATGATCCTGGAATGCGTGTGCAATGGTAACAATGTTGCGTGCAATTTCGGCATTGGGCGGGATAACGATACCCAAAGCATCTTCCACGGCACGGATAGATGCAATGGCGTGAACGGTGGTGCACACACCGCAAGCGCGTTGCACAAAAGCCCATACATCGCGCGGGTCGCGCCCTTCGACGATTTTTTCCATGCCGCGCACCATGGTGGAAGAACTGTAAGCATTGACAACCTGACCGTCTTTGATTTCGGCCTCGATGCGCAAGTGGCCCTCAATGCGGGTTATCGGATCTATAACAATTCGATTAGCCATGATAGTAAGTTTTTATTGATCTTGGAGATGTTGTTCATTGGCAACGCCTTCGCGTTTGTTGTGTTTCAGCTCGTTGTGTTTGAGCAGATTGGTGGCAATGGCATGCAAGGCAGCGCCACCTGCGGCTGCGCCTAGCACCACTTTGCCTATTTTGTCGGCTGTGGCTTCGATGCCCATACCGGGAACATTTTCAAGTCTTTCGTAGAAAGGCCCGTTGTCCCAGAAATTGTTTTCGGCACAACCGATACAAGGATAACCGGATTTGATGGGATAACTCAGCCCGTTGTTCCATTCCATAAATCCACAGGCATTGTAGGTAACCGGCCCGCGGCATCCCAATTTGTAAAGGCAATAGCCCTTTTTGGCCTCTTCGCTGTCGAAACTTTCGGCAAATAATCCCGCGTCGAAATACGGACGGCGGTAACAGGAATCATGAACGCGTTTGCCGTAGAATTGCTTGGGTCGTCCCAATGCGTCCAATTCGGGAATGGTGCCGAACATGGCATAGTGAAGCACCACGCCGGTCATTACTTCCGGAATGGGCGGGCATCCGGGCACTTTGATAATCGGTTTGTCCTTGATGATGGCATCCACGGGGACCGACCCCGTCGGATTGGGAGAAGCGGCTTGAACGCCACCCCATGAAGAACAACTGCCAAACGTGATAATGGCGGCTGCACCTGCGGCGGATTCTTTCAGCACTTCGATGGCCGTCCGTCCGGCAATGGTGCAGTAAACACCACCGTCTTTGGTAGGAACGGCCCCTTCGACAATGAGGATGTATTTGCCGTAGTTTTCTTTCATGGATTGTTGCTTGGCCGCCTCGGCATTGTGCCCGGCGGCAGCCATCAGCGTGTCGGTATAATCCAGCGAAATGGTATCCAAAATCACATCGGCTACCAAAGGATGATCCGAGCGAATAAAGGATTCGCTACATCCGGTGCATTCCTGAAAATGTTCCCAAATGACCGGGATGCGTTTTTTGGTTTCCATGGTTTTGACCAATTGCCCCACCATCGTGTGTTCCAACCCCATAAAGGCCGCCATGTATGTGGCAAATTTCAGGAAATCCCTACGAGAATAACCTTTGTTGATAATACTCTCGTAGAAGGTTTCCTCACGTGCAGGAGTTAGGGTTTTCATTGCGGTTTGATTTTCGGATATCTCAATTATATAAAAAAAAATAAAGAAAACAAATGATTATTATTTTTATTTAAAAAGATGATACAAATTAATCATTGATGTGTGAGAAATTTTTCTTTGAATAAGAATCAATTTCATTTACAATGAGAAAAATAAAAAAGTTTTCATTTGTTTGGAAGCAATATTTGTTTTTTTATTAAATTTGATAAATTGAATACATCATCACAGCCATGCACGAACTATCCATTGCCATGGGAATTGTCAGGATTGCCGAAGAAGCGGCCCGTAAAAACGGAACCGTTGCGGTCAAGGCGATTGATTTGGAAATCGGAACTTTGTCGGGTGTGGAAATCGAATCCTTGAATTTTGCTTGGCCCTTGGCTGTGCAAAACAGCGTGTTGGAAAAGGCCGAAAAACGTATTCATATTATTCCGGCGCGGGCCGAATGTTTGGAGTGTCAAACACGATTTGATATTGAAAATCTGTTTGACCCCTGTCCGCGTTGCGGGAGTCATTTTATTCAAATCCTTCAAGGCAAGGAAATGCGTGTCAAATCCATTGAAATTTAATTGTTAAATCCTAGTTATCATGTGCACAACTTGCGGATGCGGAACAACCGACGAAGTCAGTATCAAAAAACCCGGTGAACTTTCCACTATGGTGCGTGATTTGCATGTGCATGCCCACGACCATCACCATCACGACCATCACCATCACGACCATCTTCATGGCCATGGGCATCACGAGCGAACCGTCATTGAGGTGGAACAGGATATTTTGCATGCCAACCAGCTGGTGGCGGAAAGGAACCGCGGGTATTTTATGGCCAAAAATATTTTTGCCCTGAATTTGGTCAGTTCGCCCGGTTCGGGGAAAACCACATTATTGGAGCGCACGTTGGCCGACAACAAAGACCGGATTAAGTTTTTTGTTATCGAAGGCGACCAGCAGACCATGAATGATGCCAACCGCATTAATCGGCTGAACGTGCCCGTGGTTCAAATCAATACGGGAAAGGCCTGCCATTTGGACAGCGATATGGTTCACAGGGCATTGTTGCAACTCCAACCCGAGCCGCAATCGGTGGTGATGATCGAAAATGTGGGAAATTTGGTATGTCCGGCCGCCTTTGATTTGGGCGAAACGGCACGTGTGGTTATTGTGAGCGTTACCGAAGGCGACGATAAGCCCATTAAGTATCCCGATATGTTTGCCGGTTCGCAAGTTTGTGTTATTAACAAAATCGATTTGTTGCCCTACGTGCAGTTCGACGTGCAAAAGGCCAAGGATTATGCCTTGCAGGTCAATCCGCATTTGGTGTTTTTCGAAGTATCGGCCACCACGGGCCAAGGTATGGATGCTTGGTATAAGTGGCTGGAAGAGCAGTTGAGCAATCAAAATAATTCGCATTAAAAAAACAAGTTTTATGTGTTTGGCAATTCCGGGAAAAATCATCAGTATCGACGATGGCGTGGACGAACTTTTACGAATTGGAAAAGTAAGTTTTGACGGTATTATTAAGGAAGTCAATTTGGCCTTGGTGCCCGATGCCAAGGTGGGCGATTATGTGCTTGTGCATGTGGGAAGTGCAATCAGTATTGTGGACGAAGAAGAGGCGAATCGCACCATGTCGATACTACGGCAATTGGGAGAGATTGACGAATTGAATTACGGTGAGGATGAATCCGACAACGAAGAATAGACCGGTTCACCGCTAATAAAACGCGCCAGGGATGGGAGCGGTTATGCGGCGAAGGGTAGGCATCGCTTCAAGCATAAATGATCACACCAAGTTTTGTTCTTTTAGCCGATAACGGCATTGCCCTTCCTTGCCATAGCTACGGCTGTGCCTTCGGATGGCCGGCTTTGTTCTCGACAAAAATAACTTCAACTTTTCCGACCCTTTATGCTTGAAGCGATGCCGGCGCGGCATGGTTTTGCTGCCGGCGAGCAGACTCCGAGGAACCGAGGAGACATCGCAGCCGGCCCTTAGCAAACCGCCGCGGCCCGAGCCGCATTTGAGCGGACAGCCCGGCGGCTGCCACGTGAACGCGCCGTAGTGCGAATAAGCTTGAAGCAATACGGCATACGTGAACGTGTGCAGCCGGGCGCCCAAAGACTATTATTGCATTCAATTAACAACAAACAGAAATTATTCGGCCGATTTGAGTAAATTTGTGGGAAAGACTTACGCTTATGTATAGTTCCGAATTTAAAAATCATTTGCAACAAACACTGCGTGAGATAGATGCGTCGGGTTTGTTTAAACGCGAACGGATTATTACTTCACCCCAAGGGGCCGAAATCACGCTGAGCGACGGGCGTAAAGTGCTCAATTTCTGCGCCAACAACTATTTGGGCTTGGCCAATGACGAGCGCGTAAAGCAGGCCGCCATTCAAACCCTGGATTTGCGCGGCTACGGTATGGCGTCGGTGCGTTTTATTTGCGGAACGCAAGATATTCACAAGGAATTGGAACATACCATTGCCGAATTTTACGGCACCGACGATGCCATTCTCTATGCCGCGGCTTTTGATGCCAACGGTGGCGTGTTCGAGCCCTTGCTTGGCCCCGAAGACGCCATCATTTCCGACGAATTGAACCATGCTTCGATTATCGACGGCGTCCGGCTGACCAAATCGGCGCGTTACCGTTACAAAAACAACGATATGGCCGATTTGGATGCCAAATTACAGGAAGCCAATGACAATGGCCACCGCTTCAAAATCATCGTTACCGACGGTGTGTTTTCTATGGACGGCATCGTGGCCCAATTGGACAAAATTTGCGACCTGGCCGACAAATACGATGCCCTGGTCAT
>Ga0256832_1001948_pt1 | contig 14045 bp, 11 predicted proteins | sample 134614metaG_FD_190534 | JGI IMG/M metagenome (GOLD analysis project Ga0256832, IMG submission 190534) | Hydrothermal vent microbial communities from Lau Basin, Pacific Ocean - 134-614 | ecosystem: Environmental > Aquatic > Marine > Hydrothermal vents | place: Pacific Ocean: Lau Basin | collected...
ATCAAGATGGAAAAATATTCTTACAAATAAAATCTGAATTATTGTATATTTTTAATGATTTCGAAGATTTTATTCAATCTTTTTTTGGTTATTGTTGCATTGATGAATGTGAGGTTTTTTATGCTATAAAAGGTGATGTTGAGTTTTTTAAAAAATATCTTAAAAATAATTATGTTGATAATAAATTTGGTTGGGAGCATACAATTTTAAGTTATGCTTTACCTCATTTTGATTTGGTGAAATTTCTCCTTGAAAATGATGCAAATCCAAATAAAATAAGGATTCCATACAGAAAAGGATTAGAAAAAACTTTAATGTTACTCAGAGATTATAATTATGATCCATCGATAGAAACATGCTCCTTAGGACTTGATTTTGATGATATATTTGAAGAGTGGAATTACAAGGAAATTTTTAAAGATATAAAATTCAAAAACAATAAGATAAAGACAAAAATTCCTAATCGCAAAAGGAGAATAAAAGATTATTTTACAAAAAAGAAGCTAATAGCTTCTGTAAAAGGAGAAATACCTCGAGAAATTATTAATTTTATTTTTAACCATGGAGGTGAAAAACCTAATAACAAATGGTTGAAACTAGGTTTTGGCTGTTTTTTAAAAATAGATAGGTTTTTTGAACCCAAAGAAGTATTAAACATCGTAAATTTTAATAATCAAAATAATCTACATTGGGGGCACTTTAGTTTAGTGCCAATTGGAAAGACAATTTCTTATGAGACAATTTATTTTGAATTAATAGATGATAAGCCATGTATTGTCATTGAAAATCAATATGAGGTAAATGGGTATGATTATATGCAAACATTATCTAAAGGAGGCGAATTTATAGATGATTTCTTATCTCGATTATATAATGAAGATACGCTATTCATTTATGAAGCAAAAGCCATTCTCAATAATGATTTAAATTACATCGAAAATATGTTAAGTAAAGGTTGGAATCCCAATCATCCTCTAAATCCCCATGGAACACCATTAGGTTTAGCTATGTATTTAGACCATTTTGATATGGTCGATTTGTTATTAGATAATGGTGCAGAAATTGCATCTGCAATAAATGATACTAATTGTTTCTATCAGGGTAATAAACCCTTGGATATCGCAATGCTTCTTTGCTCAAAAAAAATGGTTAGACATATAATAGACAGAGGTGTTCTTGAATTTGATACAAATAGTGATTATTTGAAAAAGGCTAAGCTTTTAATTGAAAAGAATAGGAGAAGTTATTTGAAAGAGTTTCTCCCATTTTTAGAAAAAAATATGGTTAACAAATAAATTTCAAGGCATTGGTAATTATTTCAAATTTGACAGCTGTGTTGCCCACAAGCTCTCCGTCCAATTCAAGTAGTATCGGGATTGTGTTATCTGTTTTTACCACAATACTTTTTGCCTGTAAGCCGGTTATTTTAGGATGCGCTGTCAATGTTTCATTATAAAACCTGTAAGTATTCAACAATATGCTGATTTTGCTCAATTCCTTAGCATATGTTAAGGCAAATAGACCATCATTGTGTATAGCATGCGGCACGAGGGACATGCCTCCACCCGAGTATTTGCAGATTCCAATATTAATAGTATAAAACTTGCCTTGGATACGATTACCGTCTATAACTAAGGTAGCTTTTTGGAGTTTATATTTAAATAAATAGGATAGGACGCTGAGGATATAAACAAATTTATTGGGTTTGCTTTTTCTCTCTTCAAGCTTTTTTACGACAAAAGCATCATAAGCCATCCCCGCAACATTGTTGAAATACTCAGTTATTTCTTCGTTTTTTCTATGAAAAATAGCTTTTCCGATATCTTGGTATCCGGTATTATTTCTTTTGATTAGAGCTATAGAGCTCACGATATCAGTAGGTATTTTGTGGTGCTTAGTCCAATCATTGCCTGTGCCAACCGGAATAGTGGCAAAACTTATTTCCTGTGTGGGAATACCGGTTTGAGTCATTATTCCATTCACTACCTCATGTACGGTGCCATCACCTCCGATAGCTACAAATTTAGTGTACCCGCTGAGGATCTTTTGGCGGACCACCTCCGTCGCATCTCCCTTACTTTTGGTAATATAAATTTCAAATGCCAAACCGCTTTTTTGAAATTCCAATTTTATTTCAGACAATGCCTTTTGGTGGTCAATCTTTCCGGCAATGGGATTGAATACACAAAACCATATTTCACTTTTACCGATATTCATAGACAAAAACTAAGCTGCCGTGCCTTTAGAATTATCAAAAAATCTCCTTAAAATACCGTATTTTGATACTTTGAGAAACAGTAATCCAATTATAGGTATGATAGCAGGATGCATATCTTGAGGGAAAAAACTAAAGCCAATCAATGTGATAAACAAAAGTGCTGTGATAATATAAATCAATAGAGTTTTGTATTTTCCTTTCTTGAGAAATACAAACAGGAATAAGGGGTTGAGCCAAATGAAATTCCAATTGTCTTTCGTGGCTTGATGGTCTGTAAAAAACCAAAGGAAAGTGATGAGTAAACCGCCTATAAATGCAGCGATGAACCACAGTTTGTCATACCATTTGTATAATATTTTTCGCTTTTTATAAGAAAAAATGAAAATTGCGATTTCTATTAAAAAGAAAAAAGTGAATATCCATACCGGATATAAAAATTTTGGTAATACATATCCGGTATCTCCAAATTCATAAACCGGATATTCTTTTTTCACTAGCTTTTTGATGACAGTTCTGTTTGATTTCATGTCATCCAAAGAAGGTTTTGTGTTCATCTTGGCTTTTGAAAGAAATTTTTGAAGTTGAGGAGGTAAAAAGGTGCTTTGTCTCACAGTGGGGTATTTGTCAGCCTTGACGCCTATAATCAAATCAATGCCAAAATCCATCCATTGATGATTTGATATTTGTTCATCCAGTAATTGTCTAAATGTTTTATCAGTCCGGTTTTTACTGATAATCAACTTGCCGTCAAGACTTCTTTCTATTATTTGTAAAGGTCTGGTTGAGCAATTATCGAAGAAAAAATCATATTTGTAATATCTGTTTTCCTTTTTATAATTTTCTTTGAGTAGCTTGTACAATTTTACTTTTTCTCCATAATTCAAATTCAAAATCTGCTCGTACATGCTGCGTTTATAATACTTGTAGTAGCGATAAACATCTTTGTATTCATTGTATCCCAAAGAATAGTCGAGTTTGCCTCTTAAAAATTTGATCAGAAAAAACGGTGCATCAAAGTCAAATTGCCCATAGTTAAATACCAAATCCATACCCTGAGCTTTATCTTTAATTCTTATGGCTGTATGCCCCCACACAGAATGTGGATCATTTCCCGCACCAAAAGTAAGAAGTGAAATCATCGCATCTTTAGAGAAAATACTATCGGTTTTAGGGGAAGTGATTTCGGCTTTAACTTTTGTCGTCACACCTAATAATAAAAGGATTGATATAATCAGGTATTTGATATTAAGCTTCATTGTAATATTGTTTTAATCATCTTTTGGCTCAAAAATACTCAAAGCATTTAATTTTTGTGTATTAATGGCAAAAATATTTTTTTTGCTATCTTAGCGTTGTAAAAAATAAAATATGGAAAAAAAATATGATATTATAGTAATCGGAAGCGGTCCCGGGGGGTATGTAGCTGCGATTAGAGCTGCTCAATTGGGTTTTAAGGTTGCTGTCGTGGAAAGAGAATCCCTTGGGGGAATTTGTCTGAATTGGGGATGTATCCCTACCAAAGCCTTATTGAAAAGTGCACAGGTGTACAATAGTTTTAAGCACGCGGAAAGCTATGGTTTGGAAGCAAAAGATTTTGGCTTTAATTTTGATGCAATAATAAGAAGGAGTAGGGGAGTAGCTGAAAAAATGAGTAATGGCATCGGTTTTTTATTTAGAAAAAATAAAATTGATATTATCGAAGGTTTTGGTAAATTGATTTCAGCCAATAAAGTTATAGTTACAAATAAAAATGGGGAAGAGTCAGAGTTTGAAGCCGGACATATCATTTTAGCTACAGGCGCAAGGGCAAAAGAATTGCCAAATCTGAAAATAGATGGTACTCATATCATAGGGTATAGAAAGGCTATGACTTTGGATAACATTCCAAAAAGTATGCTTGTAGTTGGAGGTGGAGCTATTGGTGTTGAATTTGCGTATTTTTACAATTCTTTAGGTGTGGAAGTTACACTTGTTGAGTTTTTGAAACAAGGTGTATTACCTAGAGAAGACAAAGATGTATCAAGAGTTTTGGCAAGATCATTTAAGAAAAAAGGCATTAAGGTAATGGGCTCAACATCCGTTGAAAATGTCGAGGTGAAAGACGATAAATGTATTGTGAAAATAAAAGATTTGAAGAAAGATAAAGGAAGTATTTTGGAAGTGGATGTTGTTTTATTAGCAGTCGGTGTTACTCCAAATACTGAGAATATTGGACTTGAGGAATTGGGTATAGAGACAGATGGAGGTTTTGTACTAGTCGATGATTATTACAAAACCAATATAGCCGGAATTTATGCGATTGGAGATATTATACCTACACAGGCTTTGGCACATGTTGCTAGTGCTGAAGGCATCACGTGTGTAGAAAATATTGCCGGTTTGAATCCGGAGACTATAAATTATAATAATATTCCGGCAAATACTTATTGTAGTCCAGAGGTAGCGTCTGTTGGTTTGACGGAGGAACAAGCCAAAGAGAAATACGGGGAATTAAAAATTGGAAAATTTCCTTATACAGCTTCAGGAAAAGCTAGTGCAGCCGGTGAAAATGAGGGTTTTGTAAAATTGATTTTTGATGCTGAATTTGGTGAACTTGTAGGTGCACATTTGATTGGGTACAATGTGACTGAAATGATAGGTGAACTTGTTGTTGCTAGAAATTTGGAGACCACAGGATATGAACTGATTAAATCGATTCATCCACATCCAACAATGAATGAAGCTATAATGGAAGCCGCCGCTGCTGCTTATGATGAGGTGATTCATATGTAATGTCAATCATTTTGTAGAAATTACAGATTTTATGAAGACGATTTATAATATTGAATAAAAATAAAAAAATGAAGAATATTTATTTAGTATTGGTTTTGTTTCTTGCATTAAATATCAATGCCCAGGACAAATCAAAGCCAAAAATATATAATCCGGATATAGATGTAAATGTCCAATTGGAAGAAGCTATTGGTAAGGCAAAAGCTGAAGGGAAAAATGTCTTAATTCAAATAGGGGGAAATTGGTGTTCTTGGTGCTTGAAATTTCACAAATTTGTCAAAGATAATCCTGAATTGGATAGTCTGGTCAATGAAAATTATGTGTATATCTTACTCAATATTGATAGAGATCATAAACACAAGGAAATGATGAAAAAACTAAGGTTTCCAAATCGTTTCGGATATCCTGTATTTGTGATTTTGGATGGCGATGGCAGATATCAGCATACACAAAATTCAGCACTTCTTGAATTAGGTAAGTCATATGATATCAAGAAAGTAAAAGAATTCTTTTATAATTGGACAGTGAAAGCTATTTCACCTGAGATTATGAAGTGAATGAAAAGGAAACACTTTTTGCTATTTCTTGACAATATTTGCTTTAATTATAGCAAATATCATCACCGCAGCGCTTATCCATTGGATAGGAGATAGTACATTATGATTGATAAAATAGTCAAAGAATATTGCGGAAATAGGAAAAAATAGTTCGACGAGAGTTGATACACTTGCTTTTATATATTTTAAGCCATAGTAATACATTAAGATAGCGCCTGAGCCTGTCGTTAGAGATATAATTAGGATAATAATCCAATTTTCGTATGTCAAAGCACTGAATTCCATTATTAAGCCTGAAAATATCACATATGGCAATAGCAATAAAAAAGCGGTGCCATATCTGAAAAATGTCGCTGTGATATAATCAACTTTAGCCAATATGTTTTTGCTGAATACAGTTGAACTTCCGAATGAAAACGCTGCTATTAATGAGAGAAGTGCTGCATGAATAGTGCTCTTGTCAGCTTCTATATTAGGTGTTTTAAAACCGAAAGTGAGAAAATAGCCGGCAATAATCGCTATTGTTCCCCACATAAGAAAGTTTTTTGATAATTTCTCTTTCAGGAAAATAGCAGCTAAGATTATAGCAAAGACGGGTTGAAATTTTTGAAGTAAAACCACCACCGACAATTGTTGAAAATTTACTAAAAATAATGCCTTGACAATAGCAACAGTCCCTAAAACACCACCAAATATACTGACAGCGATTAGTGAGTAGATGGCTGTTGTGTCCAATTTTTTTAACTCAGAATACCTCCTATAAAGAAAAATATTCATAAAAACAAAGGGCAATGCGTGTAGAATAAATACTACAAATACTACATTTACATTGTTTAATCTTGGTGTTAGAACCACTCCATCCAAGCCCCAAAGTGCAGATGCTATACCAATTAATACGATTCCCAAAAGGGATTTATCCTTGCTCCAAGACATATTTTGCGTTTATTGAGTCGCAAAGATACTCATCGCATTTAGGTTTTTGGGAATTATGACAATTTTATTTTTTTTCTGGTATTGATTTGGAAGTCTCCCTTAATTACTCACCCTGTTTCATAGTGATAGTTCAAAATACTAATCTATAGCTTCAAATACAAGCTATTGAAAGCAATACCAAAATTTTTTGGAAAGTTTGGAATAAAAATGTAAATTTGTTCTGTATATAACGAAGTTAGTGCTCATAAATTTAGTAAAAAACCAATAAAATTAAAATTATGAATAAACGTGTATTAAAATGGATGTTAATAGTTTTGATAATTAATCCATCCTTTTGTTTTGGTCAGATTTCAAAGTTATGGGAAGTTTACTTACCTAGTGAAAGCAATTATTTGGCATCATTTAATTCTAATTCTAATAACCATCTTAAAACAATTCAAACTCCTGACGATTGTTTTGTCACTCTTGCAAGTAAACAATGGACTGACTTTGAATTTGGTAGTAGAATATATTTATTTAAATATAATAAATATGGAGAAATTATTTGGGAATACACTTATGAGAATTCTAGAGAATATGGTGAATACCCAATGGACATTACTATCGATCAAGAAGGAGACATTATTGTTTCGGGAAAAGCTATTACGTTTTACCAATCTGGATTTGAGCGGGAAATTGTGTCTGCAAATTATTTATTATTAAAAATTTCTCAGGATGCAGAGCTTATTTGGGAGAAAGAAATAGAAGGGGAAAAAAAATTTGTTAACTATTGCTCATCTATTGTTATTGATTCATTGGGAAATATTTATACTACAGGAAAGATAGCACAAAACGACACAAATTATGTAGTTGTTAATAAATTCAACAGTCTGGGGGTAAACCAATGGACAAAGAATGTTAACACTGATATATCTTATAGTATTAATTTAGTAAACAACCAACTATTTGTTGTAACCAAACGATATTCATCGCCTTCTAGAATTTATCGATTCAATTTGAGTGGTGAAATGTTGGATTCTTTTTCAATTGACCGTATTCATTTAAATAAACCAGTATTTGATAAAAATGGAAATCTCTATAACTTTCAATTTAATGGAGATTTCAAAATTGAAAAGTATAATTCAACAGGGAATTTACAATGGATTTACCATAAAGAAACTAATCTTCCTCCCAATGTTATTGCGGATGAACTGCGAGATTGTTTTATAGATGAAGATGGCAATGTTTTTGTCACAGGAAGGTTTTATGGGAAGCACTATGGAGATAAACTTTTGTATACGAATAGTGATATTTTAACTGTAAAATTAGATATTCTAGGAAATGTTGTATGGGAAAATATATATAAATATGATAATAAAAGGTCAGGACAAATTGGCGATAAGATTAAATTGGACAAGGATGGTAATACTTATGTTTTAGGTCATCAAACGGTTGAATTAAATGGAGATCTTTTTGCTTCTGATGACATGGTTCTACTGGTATATAATGATGAAGGAGAATTAATTGACAGCGTCTATCACGATGGGATAAACAAGAAAGAAGATTATGGTATAACCTTCTTTCTAGATGATGATGATATCTATGTTTTAGGATATTCTCAAAATGAAGAAGAATTATTTGATTATAATGTTATTAAATACTCAAAAACTACCGTTAATAGCTTTGATGAAGAACATCATGACAATATTGTAATATACCCTAATCCAAGTACTGGTAGTATCAATTTTAATTGTGATTCTAAAGTGTCAAATCTTAGTGTTTTTAGTAGTCCTGGGAATATGATTTTTCATAAGAAAAATTTCAATAGTAACTTTACAATCGATTTAGGTGGTAATCCATCAGGAATTTATTATATAAACTACGTTTTAAATAAAAATAAATATTCGAAGCCAATAGTGTTATACGAGCACTAACAAGCGATGATGATGCCAGATTTCGCTACCGCTCATCCGTCACATATCGCAGAATCGTTACCCCAACTTGGGTATTATAAATTACAACCAGCTGTTTATTTAGTGTGTTTAAAAAATAGTGGCACATTGCATATTTTTTAATTGATTAAATATATTGAACCATCTATACTAACTAAACTGTGTGTAATAGGTACGCTTTATTAAAAACATCAACATAAATGTATCTAATACAAATCAATAGTGATTATAAAGAAAAATATAAAAAAATCATTGGACTATTGAGTGATTTGAATCTATCCTAAGATTTATTAGAAAATGTGAAATAAAAATGTATATTTGCTTTGTATATAAGTAAGTTGAAAATAATTATTAATACACCGCAATTAAAACTATGAGTTTTTTTAAAAAAATATTTGGTTCAAAAGTAAATAAAGAATCTGAACAAGAGATTAAAAATGAAAATAATTTGGAGCCCTTTAAGAAAGTGCCTTGGATGACAAATTTGAGACTTGAAAATATTTCTATCTGTCTTGATGCTGGATTTAAACCAACAAGTACCTTGCCAACAGAATTAGACAGAAAATTACGCCCTGCAATTGAAATTGCTCAAAGGTTGAACGCTATAAAATCATTGATTCTTTGGTTAATGGTTCCTCAAGAACATTTAGAAAGTGATAAAATTCTGACTTTCATTGATAAAAATGATCTTAAGAGCTTTATGAATGAAGAAGAAAAAGAAATTCTCCGTAAATCAAGAGATGATGAACAAGCCAGGAATTTTATTGGGTGGAAATTTGAAAATGCTTGGCCTCTAGCATGGTATTTTGGATATAAAGAACCAGAAATTACAGGTCAAATGATGTCTGGGGAGGAAATGCAAGAGATTTTAAAAGACTATAGTTGTCCTTTAGACCAAAGCGTAAAAGATTGGATTAAAGAAAAAAAGACTCTCTCTCAAGAAAAGTTGATTCAAAAAGAAGATTTATTTTATTGTCTCCATAATGCTGTAAGAAGTGCTCAATTTGGCGGGGATACAGTTCCTAGTGGTTTTGACCCTATAGGAAATGGAGGAGTTATTCATGAACGAAGACATTCCTTGACTTGGATGTTGTCTAAAGGGATGAGATGGGAAGAAACGGATTTAAGCACTTAGTATAATTTTAACGAAAGCAAATAAGAAGCATTTGAATATAAATATCCCGCGGATTTCAAACCGGTTTCAGGCACTGTCAAAGTAAAAAATAGACAAAGTAAATTCATCGTACAGAAAAAAGAATGGCTGTTAATCTTTCATTATTTTATAATTTATTTGAGATTAAACTCAAATAATCTTTATTAGTTTCAAGCAAAGGCTTACTTTTGGGCAATAAATCAATAGAGGTTGCAAGAAAAGGGTGTATTTCATTTTTTCGCATTGTGGGTTGATTCTCCTTTAGGAGGCAGAGGCAAAGAATGGAAAAAGCGAAAAAATGATTTATACCTCAAGAAAACTAGTAATTTTTTTTTAATTTTAATATAATACTATTATGAGAGAATGGACTACCATAAAGGAATACCAAGATATACTTTTTGATTTTTTTGAAGGAATCGGGAAAATCACAATTAATCGTCCGGAGGTTTATAATGCTTTCAGACCGGAGACATCTACAGAGATATTAAACGCATTGGAAATTTGTAGAGAAAGACCGGATATAAATGTGGTTGTGTTGACCGGTGCCGGGGATAAGGCTTTTTGTAGTGGTGGAGATATCAACTTCAAGGGAGATGGTGGATATGTGGGCGACGACGGCGTGCCAAGATTAAATATACTGGATGTGCATCGATTGATTAGGCATATTCCCAAACCTGTAATCGCGATGGTAAATGGATTTGCTATCGGTGGTGGTCATGTTCTACATGTTATTTGTGATATTACTATTGCAAGTGAAAATGCAAGATTCGGACAAACGGGTCCAAAAGTCGGTAGTTTTGATGCCGGATTTGGTTCTTCATATTTGGCTAGATTGGTAGGGCAGAAAAAAGCGAGAGAGATATGGTTTTTATGTGAGCAATATACCGCGGAAGAAGCTAAAGAAATGGGAATGGTCAATAAGGTTGTGCCATTGGAAGAGCTTGAAAATACTACTGTTGAATGGGCGAAAAAGATGATGCGGCATAGTCCTTTGGCATTGAGAATGATCAAGCGAGGGTTCAATGCTGAGCTCGATGGACAACGTGGAATTATGGAATTTGCAGGAGATGCGACATTGATGTATTATCTTTTGGAAGAAGCAAAAGAAGGCAAGAATGCATTTTTGGAAAAAAGAGATCCCGATTGGAGTAAGTATCCGAAGTTCCCTTAGATTTAATACGATTTCTAAATTATGAGATATCGTAAATTTAACTTGGAGTTTAAAAAATAATTTATTATATTTGCGAACGAATTATTATTGCAAAATTTTTAAAAAACAATATATGAACCTATTAGTATGTATAAGCAAAACACCGGACACAACGGCAAGAATCGCTTTTAAAGACGATTTTACTAAGTTCGATGAAGGAGGCGTTCAGTTTATAATGAACCCTTTTGATGAATTCTATTCATTGGTAAGAGCTATTGAATTAAAAGAAAAATTTGGAGGAACAGTTACAGTTTTGAATGTCGGAGAGCCTGCAAATGATATTGTGATCAGAAAAGCTTTGGCTATCGGTGCTGATAAAGCTGTTAGGATAAATACAAGCCCGACCAGTGCATTTGCAGTCGCTAAACAGATAGCAGAATATGCAAAAGATAAGAGCTTTGACATTATTTTCTTCGGTAAAGAGACCATCGATTATAATGGAGGTGAAGTTTCCGGTATGGTTGCAGCGATGTTGGATTTGCCTTTTGTTAATCTTGCAAGCCATTTGGAAGTGGACGGAACAACTGCGAAATTGAATAGGGATATCGAAGGAGGAGTTGAGAAAGTAGAAGTCGAAATGCCGTTTATTGTTTCAACAGCCAAAGGAATGGCAGAACAACGAATTCCGAATATGAGAGGGATTATGATGGCAAAAAGAAAACCTTTGGAAGTGGTTGAGCCTGTAGATAAAGAAGATAGAGTTGAAATACTGAAGTATGAATTACCAAAAGCAAAATCAGGAGTAAAATTGGTTGATCCTGATAATATTGATGAATTAGTGAGATTATTGCACGAAGAGGCGAAAGTGATTTGATCATATCAAAATTAAATTGAAATAAAATGAAAATATTAGTATATATCGACAATAGAAAAAATAAAATTAAAAAGACTGATCAGGAATTGGTATATTATGCTCATCTTATCGCTCAAAAACACGGAGGTAGCGTGGATGCATTTGTGCTTGGTTCCGGAGAAGGTGCAGAAGTATTGGGAAAATACGGCGCTGATAATGTTTATGCAGTCGCACACGATGAAACTTTTGATGCAAATGGCATCAGTTCTGCTGTTAAGAATTTTGCTGAAGATAAGGGAGCGGATTTGGTAATTGTTCCATTCAATTCATCGGGAAAACCATTGGTTGGAATGTTGTCTTATATGTTGGATGCAAGTTCTGTTACCGGGGTTCTGAATGTACCTGAAGTGGAAGAGAGCAAACTTGTATTTAAAAAAGGAGTGTTTTCCGGTAAGGCTTTTGCTTATATCAAAACACTGAAAGATAAGGTTGTAGTATCTTTAATGACTAATTCATTTTCTCCTGAAGAAGTGGGTAGTGAAGTTAATGTTGAAGCGGTCAATATCCCTGTTGATAATAAAGTGAAAGTAGTCGGTATCGATAAAGTTGAAGGTAAAGTTCCTCTTCCTGAAGCGGAAAGAATCGTATCAGGTGGTAGAGGAATGAAAGGTCCGGAAAATTGGGGAGTACTACTTGACTTGGCAAAAGCCTTGGATGCGGAAACTGCCTGTTCAAGACCGGTTGCAGATGTTGGTTGGAGACCTCATTCAGAGCATGTAGGACAGACAGGAATTGTTGTTAGACCAAATCTTTATGTTGCTCTTGGAATTTCAGGTGCGATACAGCATTTGGCCGGAGTTAGCAGTTCAAAAGTTATTGTTGTAATCAACAAAGACCCGGAAGCTCCTTTCTTTAAAGCAGCCGACTATGGTGTTGTAGGAGATTTATTTGAGGTCGCTCCAAAACTTACAGAGGCTATTAATAAATTTAAAGGAAAGTAAGGTTCAGAGATTCTTGAAAGGTGTATGTTGTGCAACAATGTAAAATTTGATGTGTTTTCTTGGAGACACTAATCGACTGGTGCATTTCATTTTTTCGCATATAAGGTTAATTTTTCTATATGCACAGATCGCCTCACTTATGAAATTAATCCGTTTTACTTCCAAATACTACATCAATGTGCCGTTAGGCACAAAACATGGGTAAAAAAGGCTACCGATCAACTAAAATGCGTGCCGTAGGTACGCAATCTTGCCCACATAAACAAAATTTCTTGTGAAAAAGCGAAAAAATGAAATACACTTAACCGGGATGAATATTACATCCTCATTCAAATGGAAGAATGTGTAATAATCGAAAGGGAGATGCCATAAACACTTTGCAAGCGAATGCTCTCAGCCCAAATGACAACTGATACTATTTTATTTAATCTCCATTTGCTTAATGATATCCCCTATTTTACCAAATATATTTCTATAAATTCCCAAACTGTCACTTTCAAAATATGCTTCATCATTTGCAGAACTATGTATCACAAATCCCTTTGATGATATTGTGTCGGGATATGCTTCTATTTGTATTGTATCGTCATTCAATTGCAAAATAAGTTGATCCGGATTTGAACGATTTTTTATTTCATCAAGTTCAAGGAATTTAGAGCCCTTTATTCTAGATAAAGACGATATATAAGCCGTTATTTTAGCTGAATCAAGGACAGTATTACCAAATACCCAATCGTTACCTTGTTTTAAAATTTCCTTTTCAACTCCCCCCTTATTCAATTTGATGCCTCTAAGAGAAGCAGGATCAAAATCAGTAATTGTTTTTACGCGATATGTATTTATATTGTCCGAAATATTAATCCCGCTAAAACCATCGGTAGAATAAACTTCATTTTTCCCCGACAACCTGACATAAGAACTTGCCATACGGGTTTGGGGATCAAACTTGAATTTTCCAACCATTACATCTGCAAGCTTTTTGCTTTTTGAAAAAACCTGTACTCTTTTACTTTTACCGTTTTCCAGTTCATATTTAGCCAATTTGTCAGGGTTTTTTGTAATGATATTTTTTATTTTCATCTTTTGCATACTGTTCAGGGCATTTTCAACAATAGTACTATCAGCAACGTACCGGTGTGTATCAACAGTTATTTTCCATACATTGCCATTTTTTGTCAATTCAAAAGTTTTTTTTTGTATTGTCTTTTGGTGTAATTACTACTTTATCAATACTTTCCACTTTAAAATCGACAATGTTATCATTAAAGCTCCTTTCTTTTTTGTCACCAAATATAGTGATTCCTAAATAAATGGCCAATAAAACTACGAAGACAATTATTAATTTTTTACCAATAGTGTCCTAAATAAATTTTACCAAAGCAAATATAAGCTTATAACCAATAAAATAGGATATAAAAAACACAAAATCAAAAAAGAACCCCCTGAATTATTTTATCAGGTGGTTTTTGGGGCTTTA
>Ga0256832_1001949_pt1 | contig 14029 bp, 14 predicted proteins | sample 134614metaG_FD_190534 | JGI IMG/M metagenome (GOLD analysis project Ga0256832, IMG submission 190534) | Hydrothermal vent microbial communities from Lau Basin, Pacific Ocean - 134-614 | ecosystem: Environmental > Aquatic > Marine > Hydrothermal vents | place: Pacific Ocean: Lau Basin | collected...
TGATAACTCGAACGATTAAATCAATGAGATAGAAAGATAGGGCTTTGCAGTTAAAACAAATCAACTACTTAGTTAATTCATAAAACTGTCATCATAGGTGCGGAATGTCGGCGGCAATAAACTTATGTCGGAACATAATCACCCGATATTAACAGAACATACAACTGGTAGAGGGAAACGACCAAAAATTGATTTTGTGGTACTTCAAGATGATAACTATTTACTGGTACTCGAAGCAAAATGGGCAGGTCGTACAGCATTAAAAGTTGAAGATATAATATGGGATTTAATAAGGCTAGAGCTTATGGCTAATCACTACAATTGTGACGCACTATTCTTACTTGCTGGTCAGAAGAAAAAAATACAAAAATTATTTCATAGCCCTGCATTCCAAGCTCCTCAAGATAACCGTACCTTTAGACCTATTTTAAAAGATGGTGTACATCGGTCAATGGGGATGAGGCTTGATAATCCACCAACACAAAGAATCGGAGTAATGAAAAGCTTACTCACTAAGTACCCAAATATTGAAATGCCATCAAAAATTAGTTCAGGTAAACCATACATCTTTCCAAAAGACGAATGTGGGAATAATGATTTTCAAGTTTATGTTTGGGACATAAAGCCATCAAATCATAGGGAGTCTTTTTTGGCAAAAAACCATAATTTATATGCCTAACAAGCACATTAATTTGACAACTAACACAGGGCTTCTTTTGCGGTCATTCCGCTATCGCTTCATTTTACCGCAAAAGCTTCCCTGTGTTAGTTGCCAAATTATGTGGGCGTTAGCCTATCAAATCATCCATTATTTTCTTTTGTAATTGTATATGCTATCATATTCAAAATGATAGTAACTATAGATACAAATGTCTTGCTAGCTGGACTCATCAGTCAATCTGGAGCATCACACCAGATTCTAAAGCTCGTGGTAAAAGAAAAAATTACTCTTGCGCTATCAACGCAGGTATTACTTGAATATGACGATGTATTAAAAAGAAAAGAAATTCTAAGATTAACTAATTTGGAACTAGAGGAAATCGAAGATATCCTTGATTTATTGGCGTTATTGGCTCAAAAACATAATATTTATTATCGGCTTAGACCAAACTTACGAGATGAAAACGATAATTTGTTTATTGAATGTGCATTTGCAAGTAATAGTGAGTATCTACTTACTTCAAATATTAGTGATATAAATAGTGGTGAGTTAAAAGGCTTTAAATTTAAGGCGGTAACCCCTAAAGATTTCTACCAAATGTGGAGAAAAGAACATGAGTAAATCAACACAAGTTGTTACATTAAGGATACCCGTAGAGCTAAAAGCACGGCTAGAAAATGAAGCTCATTTACAAGGTGTTTCAATGAACAACTTGGCAAACTATATGCTTACCACCCAAATAAGCCAAATTGAAGTTTTGTCTGCGCTTGAAGCTAGAGCCTCAAAAAAGGATATACCTTCTTTAAAGTCTAAAGTAAGTAAGGTACTTGAATCTGTGCAAAAAAATACAGATATACCAGAGTGGGATAAAATTCATTAAATAAAAGGCTAACAAATTGCTCAAATTGACAGTTAACACTGCCCACTTTTTGTGCGTTCGCTCCGCTCATTTTCGCACAAAAAGTGTGCTGTGTTAACTGCAATTTAGCAAGGCGTTAGAGCAAAATAACTAACCATCACTGAATCAAATTTTTAACAGATTGAGAGTATCATCATGCCAACAAAAATCATAGGTAAACAACATAATAACATTTTAAATTGGCTTTATGAAGACTGGATGAGTGAGAGCCACTTGCGCTGTGCGTTAAACTATTGAAACATAAGGACTGATAAATAGGAAGAAGATATAACTCATTGATTTTATTATGGGGTGAAAATTCTGAGAAAGAGAGCTTTTCCAAAAAAATGCATTGTAAGTCATTGATATATGCAGAACCCTTGGGGTAAATATTTTTTGAAGGCACTATTTTCTAATATGATTTCAATAACTTGCATACAACGCAAGTGCCTCACTTAACATAGAGGCTCAAGATGCAAATTGAAGCAATATATGACCATGGCAAGTTATAGGAGCGAAGAGGGTCAGGTCTTGTTATAATCTATTTCTCGGCTTTTTATGTTACACTCGCTCAATACATATAAAACATGGAGTAAACTTTGGAATGGAAAGAGGTTATTACTATTACAAGACCTGCCTTTTAAAAATTGAGTTAAATAAGTGGGGCAAAATTCTTATGAGTCCTGCGAATAATAAGCATGGATATATTCAAGCAGACTTAGCCTACAAGGCTTAGAGCCAAATCATCTAAAGGAAAAGTTATCACTGAATGCTCTACCAAAACTCCAGAATACGTAAAGATTGCAGATGTAGCATGGGCTTCTGATGATTTTATAACCTTTACAAATCAAGGGGAAATTAAGGATTCCGCCGAGCTTAAAATATAAAATGAGATCAGGTAATAAATTAATTAAGTAATCATTGATACAGAAGATGAGTAGACCACTAAGAATTGAGTATGCAGGGGCACTTTACCATATCACCTCACGAGGGGATCGCCGAGAAGCAATTTACTATGATGATGAGGACAGGAAAAAATGGTTAGAAATATTAGCGCAGGTTTGTTTACGTTTTAATTGGCGAAGTCATGCTTGGTGTCAAATGGATAATCACTATCATCTCATCATTGAAACGGCAGAGGCTAATTTATCTCAAGGGATGCGCCAGTTAAATGGTGTGTATACGCAATACTACAATCGACGACACAACTTATCTGGACATGTTTATCAAGGGAGGTTTAAGTCTATACTGATAGATAAAAGCACCTATCTGCTGGAGCTTTCTCGCTATGTTGTATTAAATCCACTTAGGGCGAAGATGATTAATAATATTCAAGATTGGCAATGGAGTAGTTATTTAGCCATGATTGGAGAGGAAACTCCTCCAGAATGGCTGGAAGTAGATTGGTTACTTTCCCAGTTTGGAAATAAGAAACAAGTTGCAATTAGGCATTATAAAGACTTTGTTAGAGCGGGAATTGGTCTGCCCTCCCTCTGGAGCAAGCTACAAAACCAGATTTTTTTGGGGGAAGATGAGTTTATTGCTAACATTCAGAAAAAAGCTGGAATAAAAGCAAATGACTCATTGAAAGAAGTATCACGTTTACAACGTAGAGCGTTGGCTAAGCCTTTTCAATATTATGTTGATAGAGAAACCACAAGACAAAAAGCAATGGCAAAAGCGTACCTTTCTGGCAATTATACGATGAAAGATATTGCTGATTGGTTTGGCGTGCATTATTCAACAGTAAGTCGAGCAGTAAGGCAATTCGAACCCAGTGATTTCAAGACATGACCCCAGCTTTTTCACCCAAGGGGAATAAAACCCAGAGGGATTCAAAAGAAAATAGATTTGATTAAGAGCTTTTTTTAACTACCTGACACAAAATATGCTCAGGAGTACTCTTAACATGAAAATACTTTTGGAAGTATTAATAAAAGCTTTAGAAAAGCTCTATTTAACAAGCTTACTTTTTTCACTATATCCCATGTGCGTAAACACATGCATATCATTCAAACCATAAACAACCCAAACTTCACTGGCACCTTTAGCCAAATACAAGTCAACTTTTTGCTGTATTTCAACTTTTGAGTTTGAAGGAGAAACAATTTCAATACATAATTCTGGCGCCTTAGGATAAGGCGTTATAAAACCAAATTCTAATACAAAACCCTTCGACAACCATGCAACATCAGCGACCTTAACTCCATCAGACGTTTCTATTGAGCACTCAGTTATTACCTCCCCCTTAGGAAGCTTATTTATCAACATACTGGCAAGGCGACTTTGAATTCTTCCATGTTCGTTAGATGCCGGACTCATTAACAACTTCCCGAATTTATTAAGTTCAATTTTAAAAGGAAGATCTTGTAACAATGGATTATCAACAACTTCTGCCCATTCCATAATTTACTCCATTTTTGTATTTTGAATGGATACAGTATAACACAAGATTTTAATGTATTAAAACAAGACCTGACCCTAGGAGGCTGTCCGAGAACTAAGTTTTTAAAAATTTCAATCAATATATAGTGGTTTTCGCATCAAGAAAACACTATATATTGTGGTCGCATTTTTTGGAAGCTAGTTCTCGGACAAGCTCCTAGCCATTGCTTATCAGGATATTCCATCTTTAAAGGAATACATTATGGTATCGCAAGATGAGTATAAAGTTGAGCTGTATCGTCGCGATGGTGAACACTGGCAATACTTTCTCTTGGATGAAATTGATGATGTGTTAGAGCTAGTTTGCATTGATTTGGAAATAAGTATGCCACAGATTTATGAGGATGTGATTTTGCCAGAAAAGCTCGAGTTAGAAAAATATTGAGATCAATCGTGAATAAAGCATTACTTTCCACCAGGGTATCCCTTCTACTGCTCTGGGAGGTGGAAAAATCTCACAAAGATACATGTCATAACTGAAAATGATCGTGTACAAAATTCTTTCGTGCAAAAAAAAAAATAACGTGTAAAATCCGCTTCAACAAAAGGAATTGATCGAAATGCCAGTTCTATTATTATTTTGACCGTTCCCTGAAGGGGTCGAAAATATGGTTGCTGAGTGGAGTCAAAGTACAAGCATGAATAACATCAAAATAGCAATAGCAGGCACAGGATATGTAGGTCTATCAAATGGTGTATTGCTTGCCCAGCACAAAGACTCATTTGGAAGTGATTCGTGAAAAAAATAAAAGTACTTGCAGTTTTCGGCACACGCCCAGAAGCCATAAAAATGTGCCCTTTAGTGCATGCATTAAAAGACGAACCTCTAATTGATTCAAGAGTTTGTGTGACGGCTCAACACCGTAAAATGTTAGATCAGGTTCTAGAGTTGTTTGAAGTAAAACCAGACTATGATTTAGATATTATGCAGTCCAATCAAGGGCTATATGAAATAACAGCAAATATTCTGCAAAAAATTAAACCTGTACTCGAAGATTTCAGACCCGATTTAGTATTGGTTCATGGTGACACAAGCACGACATTTGTGACTTCACTAGCTGCATTTTATCAACAAATAAAAGTTGGACACATTGAGGCAGGATTACGCACAGGCAATATATATTCACCTTGGCCAGAAGAAGCTAATCGAAAATTAACAAGTGCGCTTACCCAATTCCATTTCGCGCCCACGACAGGTTCTGAAAAAAACTTACTCAATGAGAATATTCCACAAGAAAATATAACCGTTACTGGGAATACCGTTATTGATGCTTTATTGTGGGTAAAAGAAAAAATAATAACCAATAAAGAACTCAATAAATCATTAGCTACCCAATATGGTTTTTTAGATCAATCTAAACGATTAATTTTGGTCACAGGGCATCGTAGAGAAAGCTTTGGTGATGGATTTGAAAATATATGTAAAGCATTACAAGAAGTTGCAACAACGCACCCTGATGTAGAGGTACTCTACCCCGTTCATTTAAATCCAAATGTCCAAGAACCTGTTAATAGATTGTTGAAAGGTATTAGCAACATACACTTAATAGAGCCACAAGATTACCTTCCATTTGTCTACCTCATGACAAGAGCACATATTATTTTAACCGACTCTGGTGGAATACAGGAAGAAGCACCCTCTTTAGGCAAGCCTGTATTAGTAATGCGAGATACAACGGAGCGGCCTGAAGCTATTGAAGCAGGAACCGTTAAGTTAGTAGGAACAAATCACAAAACAATCGTGAGAGAAGTCAATACACTTCTCAATAACGAGCAAGCATATTTAGCAATGAGTAAAGCACATAACCCCTATGGGGACGGCAAAGCTTGTGAGATAATAGTTAAAGAAATAATAGAATCAAAAATGGACATTAGTTGAATGGAATTTAAAACGATATCAGTTATTGGGCTGGGCTACATTGGCCTCCCAACAGCGGTTGCGTTTGCTTCACAAAAGGTTAAAGTTATCGGGGTTGATGTTAATCAAGAAGCAGTTGATATTATCAACCAAGGTAAAATACATATTGTAGAACCTGACCTTGATACTGCTGTACAATCAGCAGTAAGTGCAGGTTATTTGAGAGCAACAACAGCGCCAGAGCCAGCAGATGCTTTTTTGATTGCAGTACCTACACCTTTTAAAGGTGACCATGAGCCTGACCTTGCTTATATAGAATCAGCAACAAAAGCTATTGCCCCAGTATTAAAAGAAGGTGATCTAGTTATTCTAGAATCAACCTCACCAGTAGGGACAACTGAAAAAGTGGCAGAATGGATATCTGAGCAACGCCCTGACTTAGTGCCACCCCCATTCAACACCCAAAATCCAACATTAAAAATTAAAATAGCTCACTGTCCAGAGCGTGTTTTACCGGGTCATGTTATGCGAGAACTCATAGAAAATGACCGCGTAATCGGTGGGCTTACTCCAGAATGCTCACAAGCCTCTGTTGATCTCTATAAAACATTTGTTCAAGGTGATTGTATTATCACCAATGCACGTACTGCAGAAATGGCAAAACTAACGGAAAATAGCTTTCGTGATGTCAATATAGCCTTTGCCAACGAGCTGTCACTTATTTGTGATAAGTTAGATATCAATGTATGGGAGCTTATTGAATTGGCAAATCGCCACCCTCGAGTCAATATTTTACAGCCTGGCCCTGGTGTTGGCGGGCATTGTATTGCAGTTGACCCTTGGTTTATTGTAGATAAAACGCCTGATGAAGCCCGCCTGATTCATACCTCTCGTTTAGTGAATGATGGCAAGCCCCATTACGTTGTTGACTTGGTGAAAAAAGCCGCTAAAAAATATGACAACCCTACAATTGCCTGTTTTGGCTTGGCATTCAAGGCAGATATTGATGATCTTCGTGAAAGCCCTGCACTTGAAATTGCGCAAGTTCTTGCTGAGAGTAATATCGGAAAACTATTATTAGTTGAACCTAATATTACAAAATTACCCAATACCTTTTCTAAGATAACTCATGTCACATTAGGAACCATAGAAGATGCCTTTCAAGTAGCTGATATTATTCTATTATTAGTAGACCATAAAGAATTTAAAACCATCCCGGCAGAAGCTCTGAAAGATAAAGTGGTTATTGATACAAAAGGCATTTTACAATAATGAGTTCAACTATAATCCCCGTAATACTCTCTGGTGGCTCTGGCACTAGACTGTGGCCATTGTCGCGCAAACAATACCCAAAACAATTTTTGCCTTTAACAGGCAATAATACCATGCTACAAGAAACAGTCTCTCGCCTTGATCCTATAGAAGATATTGGGACACCGATAATTGTGTGTAATGAAGAACATCGTTTTTTGGTAGCCGAACAGTTACAAGGTAGAGACAGAACAATCATATTGGAACCAGAGGCTAAAAATACTGCTCCTGCAATAACCCTTGCTGCCATACATGCTTTGACACTCGCAGAAAATCCTATTTTATTAATTTTACCTGCCGACCATGATATTAAAAATACCAACGCATTTCATTCAGCAATAAATCATGCCAAAAAGCTAGCAAATGATAATTACCTCGTTACGTTTGGCATATTACCAACCTCACCAAAAACAGGGTATGGCTATATAGAGGTGGGAAAAAGGTTAAGTGAAAAAGATACATACTTAATCAATAAATTTGTTGAAAAACCAAATCAGGAAACTGCAATAGAATATATTGAATCTGGACAGTATTACTGGAATAGTGGCATGTTTGTTTTTCAAGCTAATACTTTTCTAAAAGAACTAGAGAAATATCAAAGCGACATTTATTCCTCTTGCAAGAGCTCTATAGAGAAAGCTCAAAAGGATCTGGATTTTATTCGCATCGACAAAACCTCATTCTCTTCATCTCCATCAATATCTATTGATTATGCAGTGATGGAAAAAACACAAAATGCGAGTATTGTTACACTTGATGCAGGATGGAATGATGTAGGATCATGGCGTTCTTTATGGGAGACCAATACCAAAGATGATGATGGCAATGTAGTCGTTGGAGAAATTCTCACAACACAAACAAAAGACAGCTTGTTATATTCTTCTGGAAGGCTTATAGCAACCGTAGGTATCAAGGATTTAATTGTTGTCGAAACATCTGATGCCATTATGGTTGCTCATAAAAACGAATCACAAAAAGTTAAGGATATTGTAGAAAAACTACGAAAAAAAGATTGTTTCCGAACGGTAGCCCATCGAAAAGTTACACGTCCATGGGGTAGCTATGACAGCGTAGATCAGGGAGACCGATTTCAAGTAAAAAGGATTGTTGTCAACCCTGGATCAACACTCTCATTACAAATGCACCATCATCGGGCAGAACATTGGGTCATTGTTAAGGGCACTGCTAAGGTGACGAAAGGGGATAAGGTTTTTCTTCTGGAGGAAAATCAATCAACCTACATACCTCTCGGCGTCAAACATCGTCTGGAAAATCCTGGTTCCATTCCTTTGGAGATTATAGAGATACAATCAGGCAGTTATCTCGGCGAAGATGATATTGTACGCTTTGAAGATGTTTATGGGCGGTCAAACGAATCGTGAATAATAATTTGACCTGTTTCAAGGCTTACGATATCCGTGGGCAACTTGGTGATGAATTAAGTGAAGATATTGCTTACCGTATTGGACGTGCCTACGGAGAATATTTAAAACCCAAACAAGTTGTCGTGGGTGGCGATATACGTCTCACATCAGAATTTCTAAAACAGGCGCTCTCTGAAGGTTTGCTTGATGCTGGTGTGGATGTTTTTGATCTTGGCATGACAGGCACAGAAGAAATATATTTTGCCACTTCGTATCTTAAGGTGGATGGTGGCATAGAAATCACAGCAAGCCATAATCCTATGAATTTTAATGGAATGAAATTAATTCGTGAAGATTCTAAACCCATTAGTGGAGATACAGGCTTAAAAAACATACAAAAATTAGCGGAAAAAAATAATTTTTCTCCTGACGGAGATAAAGGTACGCTGACACAACATTCCTGTATGAATGCCTACATTGAACACCTGCTAAGCTATATCGACCTTGACACCATTAAACCAATAAAACTTGTCGTCAATGCAGGAAATGGCAGTGCAGGTCCTGTAATAGATGCTATCGAGGCCGAATTAAATCGACAAAATGTGCCAATCGAATTTATTAAAATTCATCATCGTCCTGACGGCAATTTCCCTAACGGAATCCCCAACCCCTTGTTGCCAGAAAATCGCTCTGACACCAGTAACGCAGTTATTAAACATCAGGCTAATATGGGAATTGCCTGGGATGGTGATTTTGATCGTTGTTTTTTATTTGACGAAAAGGGTGGATTTATTGAAGGCTATTATATCGTAGGCTTACTTGCCGAAGCTTTTTTAGCTAAAAACCCTAATGAAAAGATCATCCATGACCCACGGTTAACCTGGAATACTATTGATATAGTTGAATCCAATGGAGGCACACCTATTTTATGTAAAACAGGTCATGCTTTTATTAAAGAACGTATGCGTAAAGAGAATGCGATATACGGTGGCGAAATGAGCGCACACCACTATTTTAGAGATTTTTCTTATTGTGATAGTGGTATGATACCGTGGTTATTAGTTGCAGAACTTATAGGTATAAGAAATAAACCTTTATCTGCTTTAGTAAAAAAACGCATTGAACTTTTCCCTTGCAGCGGAGAAATAAATCGCATTATTGAAAACCCTCAGTCAATCATTAATAAAATTGAAAAAACTTACCAAAATAAATCAATTAGAATAGAAAAAACAGATGGATTAAGCATGGAATTTACATCATGGCGCTTTAATATACGGAGTTCAAATACTGAACCTGTCATCAGATTAAATATTGAAGCTCGAAAAGACGAAGCACTCATGAAAGAGAAAACCAAAGAATTATTAGCATTTATTGATATGGAAAGTAAAAAATGAAAAAAGCAATCATTACAGGCATTACTGGGCAAGATGGTTCTTATCTAGCTGAGTTCCTTCTAAAAAAAGGTTATGAAGTTCACGGCATAAGACGAAGGGCTTCATCATTTAACACTAGTCGTATTGATCATTTATATCAAGATCCACATTCACCCGACTGTAAGCTTTTTTTACACTATGGAGATCTGAGCGATAGTAGTAACTTGACTCGGATTATCAAAGAAGTTGAGCCTGATGAAGTTTATAATTTAGCAGCTCAAAGCCATGTCGCAGTTAGCTTTGAAAGCCCAGAGTATACCGCAGATGTTGTTGGTCTGGGGACTTTGCGTTTATTAGAAGCGATTCACTTTCTAGGTTTTGAAAAGAAAACAAGATTTTATCAGGCAAGTACCAGTGAATTATTTGGTTTGGTTCAAGAAACCCCCCAGAAAGAAACTACGCCTTTTTATCCTCGTAGCCCCTATGCTGCCGCAAAAATGTACTCCTATTGGATTACTGTGAATTATAGGGAGGCCTATGGCATGCATGCATGTAATGGGATTTTATTCAATCATGAAAGTCCTCGTCGCGGCGAAACCTTTGTTACACGCAAAGTTACAAGAGGGCTTTCAAATATTGCTCAGGGGCTTGAAAAATGTCTTTACATGGGAAATCTTGACGCATTAAGAGACTGGGGACATGCCAAGGACTATGTGCGCATGCAATGGATGATGCTACAACAAGACAAACCAGTGGATTACGTTATTGCTACAGGTGTCCAGTACTCTGTTAGAGATTTTATTGACAAGTCCGCCCGTGAATTAGGCATAACCTTAAAATTTGAAGGTAAAGGTATTGATGAAAAAGGTGTCGTTGCAGCAATAGAAGGTAATAATGCACCAGCCGTAAAAGTAGGAGATGTACTAATACAAGTTGACCCTGGCTACTTTAGACCAACAGAAGTAGAAACCTTATTAGGTGATCCATCAAAAGCCAAAGATGAATTGGGCTGGATACCGGAGATCACCTTAGATGAAATGGTTAAAGAAATGATTGAGTATGACCTTGACCAAGCCAAACGTCATGCCTTACTTAAAGAGCATGGCTTCAATGTCGAGCTGACTAAAGACCATTAAAAATGACATCCTCTCTACCACATCCAATGATTGAGCATATTAAGCATAAAGAACAAATGTTAGCCCTAATTTTAAGGAATAATTACCACTCGGATGGCATTGAATTTTTTACCCCAAATAAGTTTACACAACAATTAGGCTATATGAATCGCCCAAAAGACTATGAAATACAACCTCATGTGCATAATCCAGTAATCAGGGAAGTTAGCTATACAAAAGAAGTGCTTATCATTAAAAAAGGTTGTGTGCGTGTTGATTTTTATAATGATAAGCAAAACTATCTTGAAAGCCGAATATTAAGGACTGGTGATATTGTTTTACTAGCCTTTGGTGGGCATGGTTTTAAGATGCTAGAAGAAAGTGAAATAGTAGAAGTTAAACAGGGTCCTTATGCAGGGGAAGCTGACAAAACACGCTTTGCCCCTATTTCAGACGATAAAGTGATACTAAAGGAAACAAGCGATGTCTCATAATTTTATTCCGGTTAACGAACCATTGCTTGATGGCAACGAAGAGAAGTATTTACTTGAATGCATACGAACTGGATGGATTTCATCCGAAGGTGCTTTCATCAAACAATTTGAAGAACAGTTTGCCACCCGTATTGGTCGAAAATATGCCATAGCAGTGAGTAATGGTTCCGTAGCACTTGATGCTGCTGTAGTCGCCTTAGGCTTAAGTGAAGGTGATGAAGTTATTATGCCCACTTTCACCATAATTTCATGTGCGGCAGCCATCGTTCGTGCTGGAGCCAAGCCTGTTCTGGTTGATTGCGATCCAGTTACCTGGAACATGGATGTTTCGAAAATAGAAGAAAAAATTACTCCAAGAACCAAAGCAATCATGGTCGTGCATATTTTTGGCTTACCTGTTGATATGAACCCCGTGCTTGCGCTAGCTAAAAAACATGGCTTAAAAATACTAGAAGATGCAGCTGAAATGCACGGCCAAACATACAATGGAAAAGCATGTGGTAGTTTTGGTGATATTAGCATCTTTAGCTTTTATCCTAACAAACATATAACCACTGGCGAAGGTGGCATGATTGTAACAGATAATGCTGAATTAGCTGCCAAAGCAAGAAGTTTACGCAACCTTTATTTCAAGCCAGAACAACGATTTGTTCATGATGAATTAGGCTGGAATTTACGCATGACCAACCTACAAGCAGCGCTTGGCGTAGCCCAGCTTGAGCGCCTTGATGAGTTTGTAGAACGAAAACGAAAAATGGGACATAGATATACGGATTTACTCAGCAATACAGAAAAAATACAACTCCCTTTAAGGTCGACAGATTATGCTGAAAATATTTATTGGGTTTATGCAATTGTATTGAAGGATGAAGTCCCTTTTGATGCCAAAGATATGATGGAAAAACTAAGTAAAAAACAAATAGGATCACGTCCGTTTTTTTGGCCAATGCACGAACAACCCGTTTTTCAAAAAATGGGATTATTCAAAAATGAAAGCTACCCAGTTTCAGAAAATATTGCACGCAGAGGTTTCTATATTCCCAGTGGCATGGCTTTAACAAACAACCAAATCGATGCATCTGCCATCGCTCTAAAGGAGATACTCAATGAGTCAGTTTGATTTATATGCAGCTTATTACGACCTATTATATCAAGATAAAGACTATGCTACGGAAGTCGACTATATCGAGCGTCTAATAAAAAAACACAACGGCAAAGAACAATCTACCATCCTTGAATTAGGGAGTGGCACAGGTGGGCATGCCTTTCATTTAGCAGAACATAATTGGCAAGTTACCGGCATTGATTTAAGCCCTAAAATGGTCGATAGTGCAAATAAACACAAGGATAGTGTTAGTGAAGTCATAAAAAAACGCCTAAACTTTGAAACAGGTGATGCAAGAACCTATCGCTCTAATATTAAATTTGATGTCATCGTATCCCTCTTTCATGTAATGAGCTATCAAGTCTCTAATGAAGACTTAATATCTGCCTTCACAGCGACACGTTCCAATTTAATAAAAGACGGATTATTCATTTTTGATTTTTGGTATGGCCCCGGTGTCCTTACGGATCGCCCTAAAAATGTAAACAAGGTTGTTGAAAATGACAAAATAATAGTCGATAGAAAAACACAATCACTCATGATGATCAATGAAAACTGTGTTGATGTTGGTTTTGATATAGAAATAAAAGCCAAAAAATCTGGGGATAAACATAAAGTAACAGAGCATCACATGATGCGCTACTGGTTCTTACCAGAATTACAACACCATCTATCAAATGCAGGAATAAAACTACTGGGGGCGTATCAGTGGATGACTCTAGACCCCATGACAGATGATACTTGGTATGGTTGTATGGTAGGACAGGCTGTTTAGTAAAATAAAAATTACTCAGCAAAGGTTTACTACGTGAAAAAAATACAGTCCAGGCAGTTATTATTGCTGATATTTTTGCTGCCTAGCTTCTTGCAAAGAATTTTTATTGGCGCAGAAATCTCTTCTTACTCCGAAATTACAGGGCTTTCTCTTTCATGGTTAGGATACGCTTCACATTTTGCCATTATTTTGATAGCTATATCGGATAAGACAATTTTTAAGAACAAAATTTTTTTAAAGTATATTCTACCCGTTACAGTATTATCGCTCCTTCATTTATTATTGCTAACACAATTTAATGATGATGCATGGAATGCAGGATCTCTCGGTATCGCTCGTTTCCTGATCTGGATTACAGCCTGTGCGGCAATATCTTATTACATAACCGCAGAAGAGTTTCTTAATATGCTAATAAAGCTTGTTGATATTTCATTTGTTATTATTGTTATTAGCACTATCATATACCATATTTCAGGCATACCCTTTCAAATCATATTCTCTGGTGGAACCCCAAGAGCCCAAGCTTTCTTTACTGAACCTTCTACTGTTGCTGCTTTTTTAGCGGGTTATATTGCATTATCAATTTTTAACCGTGATAAAAAAAGAATAATTGTAAGTGTGTTAGTTATG
>Ga0256832_1001950_pt1 | contig 14027 bp, 9 predicted proteins | sample 134614metaG_FD_190534 | JGI IMG/M metagenome (GOLD analysis project Ga0256832, IMG submission 190534) | Hydrothermal vent microbial communities from Lau Basin, Pacific Ocean - 134-614 | ecosystem: Environmental > Aquatic > Marine > Hydrothermal vents | place: Pacific Ocean: Lau Basin | collected...
CCTGCTGCTGGAGCTGGTCTTCGTCCTCAACTGCACGGCACCCCGGGAGCTGGAAGCCAGCCGCTACCTGCCGCCCACCACCCTGCGCCTGGTGCTGGATCGCCAGGGCAAGGATTATGCAGCCCTGCTGCCCGAGGGAAAACTGCGTGGCCGCTCCATGCACCGGGACCGCCAGACAGCCGCCAAGGTGATCAAGTCCCAGGCAGATCTGTTGCGCAAACTCATTGTCCAGGGTGAGCAGCAGGTGGCGGAGCAGGCACGGGACGCAGTGGATCAGGCCCTGAGCCGAATGCGCGCCGAGCTGGAAGAGGAACAACACCGGCTGCGCAGCCTGAGCGATGGCGCCGCCATGGAGGAGCTGCGGCTGCTGGAGGATCACCAGGCCTTGTTGGAACAAACCCTGCCCCGCACCCGGCTGCGTTTGGACGCCCTGCGGCTGTTCGTGCGGGTATAATTTCTCCATGATTTCGTCTGTCGGAAAACGCCTGCTGACCTTGTTGCTGGCCATGTCCTTCATGGCGGCTTCCGCGGCGGAGCGCCCCAAGGTCGGCCTGGTGCTCAGTGGCGGTGGCGCCCGGGGCGCGGCTCATATCAGCGTGCTCAAGGTCATCGAGGAGCAGGGCATTCCCATCGATTACATTGCGGGCACCAGCATGGGCGCCATCATCGGGGGCCTGTATGCCTCGGGCATGTCCCCGGAAGACATCGAAAAGCACCTGGCGGACATCGACTGGGGCGATATGCTCACCGACAGTCCCAGGCGCAAGGATCTGAGCTTCAGGCGCAAACGCGAGGACGAGGAGTTTCTGGTGCGGTATGCGGCCGGTTTCAGTGATGGTGAGGTGAAACTGCCCCAGGGCCTGCTTCAGGGACAGAAACTCCTGCTGTTCCTGCGCAAGCTGACCCTGCCTGTCGCGGATATCGAGGATTTCGACAAGCTGCCCATCCCTTTCCGCGCCGTTGCCACGGATATCAGCACCGGCAAGGCCGTGGTGCTGGATCATGGCGACCTGGCCCTGGCCATGCGCGCCAGCGCCTCCATTCCCAGCGTTTTCTCTCCCGTGGAGCTGGATGGCAGGCTGCTGGTGGACGGGGGGGTGAGCAACAACCTTCCGGTGGAAGTGGTGCGCGACCTGGGGGCCGACCGTCTCATCGTGGTGGACGTCAGTACGCCCCTGGCCGATCAGGAACAGCTGCGCAGCGTACTGTCCATCACCGATCAGCTCACCACCATCATGACCCGGCGCAACACAGAACGCAGCCTGAAGTTGTTGGACAAGGATGATGTGCTGGTGGTGCCCGATCTGTCGGAAGTGGGCACCACGGATTTTGCCAATTCCATGAAGGCCCTGGCGCCGGGCATGCGGGCAGTGCGCCAGCAGCAGGCCCGGCTGGCGCGTATCGCCCGGGAAACAGGCAGGGTTCACGAGAAGCAGACAACGCCGTCGTCTCCCGCACGCAAAAAGCTTCTTCCGGTCATCAGTTTCATGGATCTGGACAATGATTCCGGGCTGTCCGACAAAACCATTCAGCGCTATTTTCGCAAGGTGAAGTTGGGGCAGCCTCTGGATGTGCAGGCCGTGGAAGCGGCTATCAGTGAACTCTATGGTCTAGATCTGTTCAAAGAGGTCAGTTACCGGCTGGTGCAAAAAGAGGGCCGCACCGGAATCAGAATTCAGGTGAGGGAGAAACCCTGGGGACCCAACTACCTGCAGGCGGGACTCCAGTTTCGTGGGGACTGGAACGACGGTAATGGCTTCAACCTTGGCGCCAGTTATACCCGCACGGCAGTGAACAGCCTAGGGGGTGAGTTCCGCGCTATCCTGGAAATGGGAGACAGGCCCCGCTTGTTCAGCGAGTTCTACCAGCCTTTGAACACCGGCCGGGATTTCTTCATCAACCCCAGCCTGGAATACATGCGCAATACCATCGGTCTCTACGAGAAAGGCGAGAAACTGGGAAGCTTCGATCTCAGCCAGGTATTGCTGTCCTTGGACCTAGGCATGAACCTGTCCAGTTGGGGAGAGCTGCGCCTGGGATGGCGGGGCGGCTGGGCGGATGTGGAAGTCCGCAGCGGATTTCCCGGCGTAGTGGAAGGAACTTTTGATCAGGGAGAGCTGTTCCTGCATCTGGGCGTGGATACTTTGAACAACCTGTATTTCCCCACCCAGGGTCACTGGCTGCAGGCCGAGCTGAGCGCCCATGACGGAGCCTGGGGAGATGACAACAGTTTTCAACAGCTCTATCTGGATGCCGGACTGGCAGTGACCCATAACCGGGATACCCTGCTGCTTAGAGGGCAGACGGGGTTGACCCTGGACAGCGATGCACCCCTGTATGGCCTGTTCCGCCTGGGAGGCTTCCTCAACATGTCAGGTTTCTATGTGAACGAACTGTCAGGACAGCACATGGGACATGGTCTGCTGGGATATCTGCGGCGTCTGGACGATGGTGGCTTCCTGCCCGTCTATGCCGGCGCCACCCTGGAAGCGGGGAACACTTGGCAGTTTGCCGAGGATATCGGGGACAACTGGCTGCTGGGAGGCAGCCTGTTCCTGGGCCTGGACACCCTGTTGGGGCCTCTCTATGTGGGCTATGCCATGGGAGAAGAAGACCATGGCACCTTGTTTCTGTATTTTGGCGCGCCCTTCAAGTAGCGTTGACGGTCAGACGGTAGCGCTCCACCAGTTCATGCACCAGGGGCGTGCAGATCACCTTGATGGCGACATCCAGCATGCCGCCGGGAATCATCAGGGTATTGCGCCGGGACATTCTGGATCCGGGGATCTGCGCTTGCAGCGCAGGAAAGTCATAGCGAACCGGTTCGCGGAAACGGACGACCACGATACTCTCGTCCAGGCTGGGAATCTCGCGTAGCTCGAAAGGGTTGGAAGTGTCTGTCAGAGGCACACGCTGGAAGTTGATGTCGGTGAGGGAGAACTGGGGCGTGATGTAGGCGATGTAGTCTTCCATGCGCCGCATGATGGTATGGGTGACGGATTCCGGTGATTTTTGCTTCTCGTGGGCGTCGCGGTAGATCTTCTGTATCCATTCCAGGTTGATGACCGGCACCACGCCGATGAGCAGGTCCACCCATTGGGCGATGTCGATGCCGCGCATCTTGCGTTCCTTGAGCTTCTTGCGCCGGCGGATGATGATGGGGTTATGGGACGCGGACATTTCCCTGTTTGTCCAGGAATTTTCCGCGCATCCGCCGTGCATGCCATCGTAGATAAGAAGGTCCGTACCCGAGGGAATTTCTTCCCAAGGGGTGAAAGAGCCTACGGGCTGGCCATACATTTCCGCCAGCTCCTCGTTTTCCACGTAACGCCGGCACAGGCCCGTACCCGAGCGGGAATATTCCCGGAACAGGCCTTCCAGGCGATCCAGAAAATTGGCTTCCGGGGCGAAGTGGCTCAGGCAGCGCCCCTGTTCCCCGGCCAGGGCCACCCTGTGCTGCATGGCTTTGCGGTCGTAACGGCGAAAAGCGTTGCCGTCTACCCGGAAAGCGGTGATGCCTTCGCGGCGGAAGATATTGTCGAAGATACGTCGGAAAGTCGTAGTGCCCGCCCCCGAGGAACCGGTGAGGGCGATGATGGGATGCTTGGAAGACATGGGGCTCGTCCGTCCTTTTCAGGGAATCGGACGATCATTTATAGCACAAGAACAAAACCTTGTTCAAATAGAGGTAATAGGCAATCAAGCTCAGGGTGTGCCGATAAGGTTGGAATTCTGTTGGCCGTTGAGCTGGAAACTGCGGTTTCCTGTTGCAGTCACCCGTGTGAATAACAATGGCCGGGCGTTCCTGCCCGGCACAGTTGCCTTGAATGATTTGTCAGGCCTGGAGCTGCTCGATGACCTTTTCAATCATGTCTTTGGCTTCGGCGGCAACAGCATGGACTTCTTCAGCCTGGGACAGGCCAAGGACAGGGACGGGGTTCATGAAGCTTACGACGGTCTTGTCGCCTTCCTCGCGCATGATGAAGTTGCAGGGGAGCAGGGTGCCGGCATTGGGTTCGGCGTTGATCACCCGGTCCGCCAACTTGGGATTGCAGGCACCGTAGATGTGATAGGCAGGAATGTCCTTGTCCATCTTATTCTTGAAAATGGCCTGCACGTCCACGTCGCTGACCACACCCAGGTGGTTGGCCATGAGGGTTTCCTTCACCTTTTCCAAGGCTGCATCGAAAGGCAGATTCAGAGTGATATTCATTTCGTACATGGTATTGTCCTCACTGATGTTTTTATATTTTCAATGAATTCCATGTTTGAATGCTTTTGCAAGTTCAAACATGAAGCTTGGCTTACTCTAGGCGCAAGAACTCTGGAATGCATTGAAATTCCTCAAGCAACCAGGCCACGGTTGTATCAAAACAGGCCGGGCCGCGTTGCTCATTCTCAAACTGCCCTCGCACTACTGCGTGAGCAGATACAGCAATACCAGATTCAGTGCCAGAAGCAACGCGGCGGTGCCCTTCCAGAAGGCCAGGGGGTTGCGTTCTATAAGGGGCTGGTCAGTAGCGCGGAGAAACTTCGGATTGGGATGGGACAGATCGTAGAGAAACTCTGAGAGGGTGTCATAGCGCCGGGCGGGGTCGGGATGCAAGGCCTTGCGCAGGGCGCCGTCCACCCAGATCTGGATGTTGGGGTTGTGTTGGCGGGCCGGGGTGTAGCGCAGTTTACTGGCTGCCACGGGCTTGTCGTGCTCACCATAGGGCAGGGCGCCGGTGAGCAGTTCGTAGGCGATGACACCCAGGGAATAGGTATCCGAACGCATGGAACACTGGCCTTTGAGACATTCCGGCGCGCCATAGTCCACGGTGGCTTGCGGCGTGTCGCTGGCGTAACAGGTTTTGATCTCCGTAGCGCCGGCCACCCGGGTGGAGCCGAAATCGATGATCTTCAGTATGCCATCCTTGTCGATGAGGATGTTCTCGGGCTTCAGATCCAGATGAATCATTTCCAGGCGGTGGAAGGCGCGCAGGCCATCCACGATCTGGGCAAGGTAGTCCCGTGCGGTGTTGATGTGGGTCTGAGGATGGTCGTCCATCCACTGGCGCAGGGACTGACCTTCCACATACTCCGAAATGTTGTACAGGAAATGCCGCCGGGGGGTATCCAGGACTTTCAGCACATGGGAGTTGCTGATGCGCTTGCCCACCCATTCCTCGTGAAGAAAGCCCTCCAGGAAGGCCGGGTCGTCACGGAAGTTCACCGAGGGAGTCTTGAGAATGACCTTGGTCCCCTGATCCATGTCCCGCGCCAGGAACACCTCGGAGCGGGCCGAGGCATGCAGTTCCCGCAATATCTCGTAGTTGTCGATTTTCATGCCCGCTTGCAGGGGCGGAGGAAAGGGCAGCTCGGTGATTTTCTGCAGAATGTCGTCTTCGGTTTTTTCCGGCAGGGACAGCACCTTCAGCAGCTGGCAGGTAACATTGTCATGACTGCCTCCCTGCAGGGCTTCTTCCATGATGGCCTGGGCGCAGGCCTGCAGGTTTTCCCCCTGGTCGCGCATGAGCTGGCGCAGACGGTTGTCCGTGACATAGCCGGAGACCCCGTCGGTGGTGAACAGAAAGATATCGCCGGGTTCCACGGCCAGGGAGCGGTAGTCGATGTCGATGTGGGCGTCTATGCCCATGGCCCGGGACAGAAAATCCCGGTCCCGGCCTACCCAGACCCGGTGGTCATGGGTGAGTTGCTCCAAATCGCCGTCGCGGAACAGATAGAGGCGCGAATCGCCCACATGGAAGACATGGGCGGTGGTGGACTTGATGACCAGGCCGGTAAAGGTAGTGACCATGCCCTTCGCGGAATCGTAGCGCATCTGACCCTGGGACCAGAGCCAGCGGTTCAAGGCGCCCAGCACCTTGGTGGCAGCCGTCTTGACTGTCCAGGAATCAGGTGTGCTCAGATAGTCGTCCAGGAAGCTGCGCACGCAGATCTGGGCTGCTTCCACACCGCCCTCGGAACTGCTCATGCCGTCGCAGATGGCGGCTGCCACACCCTTGTTGAGCAGGGCGCTGCCCTCGGGCACCAGGGCGTCGGCGGCATCGGCGTTTTCTTCCTTATTGCCCTTCTCCGTGACGGCGGCGTAGTCGATTTGCAGGTGGTTGCTCATGGCGTTCTGGTCTTGTTGATGCTTGAGGGGCCGGAGTCAAATCCCGTCATGCAGTTGATTCTACGTGATGCCTCTCCGATTTGACTCCGGCCCCTCTGGGTTTGTAGGTCGGGCTTCAGCCCGACATCTCCCCTGGTTGGGGCGCCGTTGTCGGGCTGAAGCCCGACCTACAGGCATCACCCAACTTCGATCATTTGTACTGTGCCGTCTTCCATGACCTCTGCAGTGTGGCCCTTGGGCTCATCGAGGAACTGTACAGCCACCAGGGCCACCAGAGCGGCGCCGGCAATGACCATGAAGAAGATCTGTGGTGTTACAAAAGAGAACACTGTCAGAAAGGTTACAGCGCCTACGTTACCATAAGCGCCCGCCATGCCGGCCACCTGGCCAGTCATGCGGCGCTTGACCAGGGGCACGATGGCGAATACAGCGCCCTCGCCGGCCTGAACGAAGAAGGAACAGGCCATAGTGGCGACGACAGCTAAGGCTACCGGCCAGCCGGAAGTGATCTGGCCCAACACCAGATAGCCCACAGCAAGGCCGGCGATGAGAAGGGAAAGCATCTTCTTGCGACCGAACTTGTCACTGAACAGACCACCGAAAGGACGGGCGGCAAGGTTCATGAAGGCAAAACCGGAGGCCAGGAAACCGGCCTGCACCATGCTCAGGTCAAAGGTATTCTTGAAGAACAGGGGCAGCATGGATACCACGGCCAGTTCGGAGCCAAAGGTCACGAAATAGGCCAGGTCCAGGATGGCGACTTGCTTGAACTTGTAACGGTGAATCTCGGGTACTTCCTCGGTGAATACATGCTTGTTGATGCGCCATACCTGGGCGGTCTGGTAGGCGTACAGAGCGAGCAGGCCCAGATAGATGCTGTCCGTGGCGACAGCGCCGATGATGTTCAGGTTGGCGGGACCCAGTTTCCAGGCAAGTACCGCCAGAGCAGCGTACATGGGAATGTTCATCAGCAGGTAGAAGAAGAAATCGCCCTTGCTGGTCACTTCCATGGCGCCGGTCTTCTTGGGCTTGAAATAGGTGGAGCCTTTGGGCGTATTCCGCGCCAGCTTGAAATAGACGAAAGAATACAGCAGGGCGATGGCGCCGGTGGTGGCGATGGCATAGCGCCAGCCGTTCTCACCGCCATACATCAGGGCCAGGCTGGGCAGCAGCATGGCGGAAGCGGCAGAACCGAAGTTGCCCCAGCCCCCGTAGATGCCTTCGGCGACACCCACCTGCTTGGCCGGGAACCACTCACCAATCATGCGGATGCCGATAACGAAGCCCGCGCCCACGAAGCCCAGGGCGAAGCGGGTGGCCAGCAGCATCGGGTAGGAATCGGCCATGGCGAAAAAGAAACAGATGATGCTGGAGATGAACAGCAGTCCTGAGAAGATCAGGCGCGGGCCGTATTTGTCCACCAGCATGCCGATGATGATGCGGGCGGGAATGGTCAGAGCAACGTTCACGATGAGCAGAGCCTTCACTTCCTGTTTGCTCAGGTTGAAGGTTTCCTGGATGGCTGCCAGCAGGGGCGCGTGGTTGAACCACACCATGAAGGTGAGGAAAAAGGCGAACCAGGTCAAATGCAGGGTTCTGATCTTGCCGCTGAATGAAAACAGATTGAGCTTTGCTTCCGACATTTTTGAAGGCTCCTTTCGTGGTTTACAACTGTCGGATGTGAACCAAGCATGAAGCGTGCCACATGTGCTTTCTGCTCTGTGTTACGAAAAATCACACTATTTATATGGATGCCGGTGCAAGATATTTCTGGTCACCGTGTTTATTAGAAAATACTGATACATTTATGTGCCTGGTATTGTCCAACGGGCACCAAAGTGGTGCATGTGTGGAAAAATCCCCGGTCATTGTAGCGTAGCAGATGAATAATAATTAATAAAAACAGTATGTTGTATTATTTCTCGGGTGGTTGGCAAGCTATTTGCAGTAGATGGGCAACACAGCAGTCCTGGAAGGCGTCAGCACCCCAGGTAAAAAATGTCCTAAAGAGGAAGCCCAATGAAAGAACGTCTGGTACTGGTAGGAAACGGCATGGCGGGTGTGCGAGCACTGGAAGAGCTGCTCAAGCTTGCGCCGGAAGAGTACGAGATCACCGTATTCGGTGCAGAACCCTATCCCAATTACAACCGCATCATGCTTTCTCCGGTTCTGGCCGGGGAGAAGACCATTGATGAAATCATTCTCAATGACCGTGAATGGTATGAGAGTAATGGCATTACCTTGCATACCGGGGATCCTGTGGTGGAGATCGATAGGGTCAGCCGCAAGGTAGTGGCCAAGTCGGGCCTGGAAGTACCCTATGACCGCCTGCTTCTGGCGACAGGTTCTGAACCTTTCATCATTCCCGTGCCCGGTTCCGACCTGCCCGGCGTCATTGGCTTTCGTGATATCGCCGATGTGGATGCCATGCTCGAAGCAGCCAAGACCGGCAAGAAGGCCGTAGTCATCGGTGGCGGCCTGCTGGGCCTGGAAGCCGCCAACGGTTTGCAGCTCAATGGCATGGAGGTCACGGTAGTGCACCTCATGGACATTCTCATGGAGCGCCAGCTGGACAGGATGGCTGCAGAGATGCTCAAAAAGTCCCTGGAGGAAAAGGGCCTGAAGTTCCTCATGGAAACCCAGACCGCAGAGGTGCTGGGAGAAGACAGGGTGACCGGCCTGCGTTTCGCCGACGGTTCCGAGATCGAAGCCGACCTTGTGGTCATGGCCGTGGGCATACGCCCCAACATGGAACTGGCTCAGAAAGCCGGTCTGTACTGTGAACGTGGCGTGGTGGTGGACGATACCATGCAAACCTACGATCCCCGGGTGTATGCGGTGGGTGAATGCGTACAGCACCGGGGTGAATGCTATGGCCTGGTGGCGCCTTTGTTCGAGCAGGCCAAGGTGGCGGCCAACCACCTTGCCAAAATGGGTATTGCCCGTTATGAAGGCTCGGTGACTTCCACCAAGCTCAAGGTGACCGGCATCGATTTGTTCTCCGCCGGAGAATTCAATGAGGAGGAGGGTGACGAGACCCTGGTGCTCCAGGACCCGGCGCAGAACGTCTACAAGAAACTGGTGCTGAAGGACAACCGTATCAAGGGTGCGGTGATGTTCGGCGATACCATGGACGGTACCTGGTACTTCCAGCTCCTGCGCGAAGGCGCGGACATATCCGGTTTCCGCAACACCATCCTGTTCGGCCAGCACGACCTGGGTGATGCGGGCCATGGTGACGAAACCCGGGTCGCTGCTCTCTCCAATGATGCAGAGATCTGTGGCTGTAACGGCGTCACCAAGGGTGACATCGTGGACGCCATCCAGACCAAGGGCCTGTTCACCCTGGACGATGTGCGCGCCCACACCAAGGCATCCGCTTCCTGTGGATCCTGCACCGGCCTGGTGGAAGCCATCCTGGCCAGCACCGTGGGTGAGGGCTATGAGGCCAAGCCCAGCAAAAAGCCAGTCTGCGGCTGCACTGAGCATTCTCACGATGAAGTGATTCGTACCATTGCGGAACATGAACTCAAGGACATGCGCGCGGTGTTCGACTTTCTGGAATGGAAGACCCCGGATGGCTGCGCCACCTGCCGCCCAGCCCTGAATTACTACCTGTTGGCCCGTTGGCCCCAGGAGTATCATGATGATCCCCAGTCCCGCTATATCAATGAACGGGCTCACGGCAACATCCAGAAGGACGGCACCTATTCTGTCGTGCCGCGTATGTTTGGCGGCTTGTGTACGCCTGCGGATCTTCGCGCTATCGCGGAGGTCTGCGAAAAGTACCAGGTGCCCGAGATGAAAGTCACCGGCGGTCAGCGTATCGACCTGTTCGGTGTGAAGAAGGAAGACCTGCCGCTGATGTGGAAGGATCTGTCCGAAGCCGGTTTTGTTTCCGGTCATGCCTATGGCAAAGCCATGCGTACCGTGAAAACCTGCGCAGGGAAGAAATGGTGCCGTTTCGGCACCCAGGATTCCACGGGGCTTGGGGTGAAGCTGGAAGAGCTGACCTGGGGTTCCTGGATGCCCCACAAGTTCAAGCTCGCCGTGTCCGGCTGCCCCCGCAACTGCGCCGAGGCCACAATCAAGGACTTTGGCGTGGTCTGCGTGGATTCAGGATATGAACTGCATGTGGGCGGCAATGGCGGTATCAAGGTGCGCGTTACGGATCTCCTGTGCAAGGTGGATTCAGAAGAGGAAGTGCTGGAGTACTGTGGCGCCTTCACTCAGATGTACCGGGAAGAGGCCCACTATCTGGAACGTACCGCGCCCTGGGTAGAGCGTGTCGGCCTGGCCTACATCAAGGAGCGCATTCTGGACGATGAGGATGAACGCAAGGCGCTGTACGAGCGCTTCAAAATCGGCCAGAAAGTGGCCCAGGTGGATCCCTGGAAGGCCCGCGCCGAAGGCGAAGCCGCCCATGAATTCGTGCCCCTGAAGATCAGTGCCTGATGTAGGTCGGGCTTCAGCCCGACAACGGTGCCTGAATCAGGGCAGGATGTCGGGCTGAAGCCCGACCTACAACAAATCGAAATATTGGAATTGAAGGTAAGCCAATGAGTGACTGGAAAAAAATCGCCCCCCTGGAAGACATTCCCCGGTTGGGCTCCCGCGTGGTGGAAATCGAGGATGGCAGCATCGCCGTGTTCCGCACTAGCGACGACCAGGTGTTCGCCGTTCGTGACGCCTGTCCCCACAAGAACGGCCCTCTGTCCCAGGGTATCGTGGCGGGCCATACCGTGACCTGTCCCCTGCACAACTGGAAGATCGATCTGGAATCCGGGGAAGCCCTGGGGCCGGATGAAGGCTGTACCAACACCTTTGCTGCCAAGGTGGAAGATGGCATGGTATATATCGCGTTGTAATCCATTGTTCAGGCGGCCGCACGGCTAAGGTGGCGCCGGAACACCAAACAGAGGTGTGAAAAAATGCTGGTAAAAGATGTCATGACCCATGGTGCGCGCAGCGTCACCGAAGAAACTCCCATACAGGAAGTGGCTTCCCTGATGTGTTTGTACCGATACAGTGGCCTGCCTGTGGTGGAAGGTGAAAAGCTCATCGGCTTCATCGCTGAGAAAGACGTGCTGGCGCAGCTGTTTCCCAGTGTGGAGGATGCCATGGAAGGCATGGCCACTATCGATCTGAAGGAAAAGGCCAAAGAGTACAAATCCATCATGAGCCGCAAAGTGGGCGATCTCATGACCCGGGGTGCGAAAACCGTTGCTCCGGACATGCCTGTGCTCAAGGCAGCCATCATTATGGCCAACAACCGTTTTCGCCGCATTCCCGTAGCCGAGGATGGCAAGCTGGTGGGCATGCTCAGCCTGGGCGATATTCACAAGGCCATATTTCACCAGAGCCTGACACAGGGCTGAAGCCAATCGTTTACCGGGTTTGTCCCGGCAACCGCAGCAACAACAAACTACAATACGAGTGAGAATCTATGCTGTTTGGCAGAACCAAGAAAAATCCCGTCAAGATAGCGGACAAGGGCGTGGTGGAATGGCAGTACGCCACCTGCGGTTACTGTTCCACTGGCTGCTCCATCGAAGTGGGCCTGAACGCGGAGGGCAAGCCCGTGGCTTCCCGGGGCGTGGCCGACGCTGACGTGAATCGGGGCAAACTGTGTCTGAAGGGCATCTTTGAGCATGAGCTGTTCGATTCCGCCGGCCGGGGCACGGTGCCCAAGATGCGCGATCACTGGCATGATGACTGGCGTGAAACCGATTGGGATACAGCGCTGGATAAGGTGCATGATGAAATCCGGCGCATCCAGGAAAAGTATGGAAGGGATTCCGTGGCGGTGATCTCCACCGGGCAAATGCTTACGGAAGAGTTCTATACCCTGGGCAAGCTCACCCGAGGTCTCATCGGTACCAATAACTACGACGGCAACACTACCCTGTGCATGGCCTCCGCGGTGTCCGGTTACAAGCGCTCCTTCGGTTCCGACGGCCCGCCGGGCTGCTACGAGGACTTCGAACACACGGATCTGCTCATCGCCTGGGGTTCCAACCTGCCGGAGCAGCACCCCATCATCTACTGGCGCATGAAAGAGGCCCAGGAGAAAAAAGGCTTTCCCCTCATCGTGGTGGACCCCCGGGTGACCATGCTGGCCCAGAACGCGGACATTCACCTGCCCATCACACCCGGTACGGACGTGGTGCTGCAAAACGCCCTTATGCACGTCATCCTCAAGGAGGACCTACAGGATCAGGATTACATCGACGCCAACACCAATGGTTTCGAGGCGCTCAAGGCGGAGGTGGAGAAATACGATCCCACTACGGCAGCGAAGATCTGCGGCATCGACGAAGACCGCATCCGCCATGTGGCGCGGCGTTTCGCCAATGCCGGGGCGGCCATGCAGATCTGGACCATGGGCATCAACCAGTCCACCCACGGTTCCGACGGCGTGGTGGGCATCAACAACCTGGCGCTGATCACTGGCAACATCGGCAAGCCCGGGGGTACCAGCCTTTCCATCACCGGCCAGTGCAATGCCATGGGCACCCGGGAATGGTCTTCCTGTTCCGGCCTGCCCAATTACCGCTACCTGGAGATTCCCGAGCATCGGGAGGAAATGGCGAAATTCTGGAACATCGACCTGGATTTCCTGCCAAAGAAGCGCGGCATGTTCCAGACCGACATCTATCACGCCATCGAATCCGGCGAGATCAAGGGCCTGTGGCTCATCGCCACCAACCCCATGTCCTCCCTGCCCAACACGGCGCGTATCCGCAAAGCCATGGAGAAACTGGAGTTCTGCGCTGTGCAGGACAGCTACGAGGATACGGAGAGCGCCCAGTATGCCCATGTCTACCTGCCCGCCGGCACCTGGGCGGAAAAAGAAGGGGTCATGACCAATACCGAGCGGCGCATCAATCTGATCAACCCTATTGCCACGCCGCCTGGGCAGGCCAAACCCGATCTGTGGATCTTCAACCGCATGGCTGAGCGTTTCAACAAGGAAGGCCGAGTGCACTTCCCGGAAAAGGCGGCGGACATTTTCCTGGAGATGGGCGAGCTTTCCAAGGGGCGCCTGGCGGACATCTCCGGCATGACCCATGAGTTGCTGGAAGAGAAGCGTGGCGTCCAATGGCCCTACACCCATGAACAGGTGGAGAAGGGTGAAGCCCCGCCCCGGGGCGGCAAACGCCTGTACACGGAAACGGCCAGCTTTCGCTATGAGGATGGCAAGGCCAAGCTGATTCCCCTGCCGTTCATCGACAACAACGAAGTGCCGGATGAGGAATATCCCGTCTGGCTCAACACCGGGCGCCTCATCGAGCATTGGCACGGGCGCACCAAGACCGGCAAGATCGGTAACAACAACAAGTACAGCCCCATCCCTTTCATCGAGATCAACCCGGATCTGTGCGCCGAGCTGGGCATACAGCGGGGCGAGTATGTGCGCTTGGTGTCACGGCGCTCGGATGCCATCGTCATGGCCCAGCCCACCGGGAGGGTGCCCAGGAACATGGTGTTCCTGCCCTTTCATTTTCATGATTGCGCCAACCGCTTGACCCTGGGGCTGCTGGATCCGCACTCCCGCCAGCCCGCCTACAAACAATCGGCGGTGCGGGTGGAAAGAATCGCTGATCAGGAAGAGGCTGCGCGACTGAGTATGGAAATGCGCAAGTTCTGACCGTAGGTCGGACTTCAGTCCGGCAAAAGGCGGGGGTGTCGGGCTGAAGCCCGACCTACAGCTCGACAGATAACGATAAAGGTTGCCCAGAGAATGTTCAAAAGACGCGAAAACGAACCCGATTATGCCTTGCTCAAAGACCCTGAGAGCAAACCGCAAAACCGCTATGGCAAGCCCATAGAAACGGTTCCCGAAAATGATCCCCGGCGGCGGCAGGATTTCGTCATCAATGATGAGCCCCAGGAACCACTGAATCCC
>Ga0256832_1001951_pt1 | contig 14027 bp, 6 predicted proteins | sample 134614metaG_FD_190534 | JGI IMG/M metagenome (GOLD analysis project Ga0256832, IMG submission 190534) | Hydrothermal vent microbial communities from Lau Basin, Pacific Ocean - 134-614 | ecosystem: Environmental > Aquatic > Marine > Hydrothermal vents | place: Pacific Ocean: Lau Basin | collected...
CATACTATGTGCCAGGGTAATAATAGCGCTGGTAATGGCTGCATCATCCTTATTCTGCATAATATCCCTGACAAAGGACTGGTCAATTTTTAAGGTATCAAAAGGCAGACGCTTCAGATAATTCATAGAGGAATAGCCGGTACCAAAATCATCAATGGATAATTTGACACCTAACTCATGCAATTCATGCAATGTTCTTGCAGTTTCTGGAATATCCTTTATCAACAGACCTTCTGTTACCTCCAGTTCCAGATAATCGGCTTTAATACCGGTCTGATTAAGAATGTTTTCGACCCTGCTGACAAAATCACTTTGTTTAAACTGACGGATAGATAAATTAACCGCGACTCTCTGGGGGGTAAGACCGGCTTTCTGACGAACCATTTCATCCTTACAGGCCTGCAGCATAACCCATTCGCCAACCGGTGAAATCAGCCCCGTTTCTTCCAGAACCGGAATAAAAATATTGGGAGTTATATCTGAGAATTCCGGATGCGTCCAGCGCAACAGTGCTTCTCTACTGATAACCTGTACACTCTTTAAATGCAGTTGAGGCTGATAATTCAGGAAAAACTCATTATTATCAAGAGCCCGTCTCAGTTTGGATTCCAGAGATAGTCGTTCAAACTGCCCGGCATTGTTCTGTTCAGAATAAAAACAGTAAGTCTCACCCCCTTTGGCCTTGGCTTCATACATGGCCATATCGGCTTTTTTTAACAGGGTCTTATTATCTTCACCATCCAGGGGAAATTGGGCAATACCAATACTGGCAGAAACGAACAGCTCATTACCGTTGATAATAAAAGGCTGGGTCAGTGAATGAATTATTTTTTCACAGATGGGTGAAATATCATCCCTTGAAGCCAGATCATTAAGAATAACAGAAAACTCATCACCGCCAAGACGTGCTACCGTATCACCTTCCCGTACACAGCTATTTAAGCGTTCTGCAGTTTCACACAATAATTGATCACCTACCCCATGCCCCAAAGTATCATTTATCCGCTTAAAACGATCCAGATCAATAAACAGTATGGCAACAGTACGCTTATGCCAGCTTACACGTGACATAGCCTGGTAGAGTCTGTCCTGAAACAGCAGGCGATTAGGCATTCCGGTCAGGTTATCATGGTGAGCCAGATGTTTAAGCAGCTCCTGTGATTCCATACGTTCGGTAATATCTTTGCCGGATGAAATGAAGTGTGTGATCTTCCCCATAATATCTTTTTGAGGAGTAATCGTCTTTTCTTCATAATAAAGTACTCCATCCTTACGACGATTGATAATTACATCACTGAAAACATCACCATTTAAAATACATTCCCATAAACGACGATAGAATTTTTTATTCTGTGCATCTGATTTTAAAATTCGGGGTGTTTGCCCGATAATTTCAGTTCTTTTATAACCGGTTATTTCTTCGAAAGCCGAATTAACATATTCTATTCTACCATTGACATCGGTGATCATAATGGAATCGGCTATTTGCTCTACCGCAAGAGACAGGTTTTTCATTTCCTGATCAGCCAGATGACGATCAGTAATATCCTGAAAAGTCCCGACAATTTTAACTGTCTGTCCTTCTGCTTCAACAATTTCACCCTGCTGTGAAACATAGCGAATGGATTTATCCGGTAACACAATACGATGTTCAATACTGAAAAAAGGCCGCTTACCCTTAATTGCCCCCTCATGTTCATGCTTTACAATATCACGGTCTTCATCATGAACCCATTCTAGTAAGGTGTCATAATCCAGCTCTGAAGTATTTTTATCCAGATTGAAAATACTGAAAATCTGATCAGAAAAAAAAAGTTTATTGCTGTCCAGTTCCCATTCCCAGCTGCCTATCCTTGCCAGACGCTGTGCTTCCAGAAGACGGAGCTCACTCTCCATTCTTTTTAAAACTTCCTGTTTCAACTCACGATTAATTTGACCCAGAGCCAGAGTTCGTTCATTGACAAGCTGCTCAAGGATTTCATTGGACATGGCCAGAGAATGAATGGTTTTGAGATCCTGATAGGATCGCAGGGCAACCACCAGGGCGGTATTTAGTTTAACAGCCGTTAGTTCAGATTTATCTTTATAGTCATTAATATCATACTGAGTGATTATTTCAGTTTCCGGGGCATGCCCCGGTTGCCCGGTACGTAAAATAATTCGAATAAAGCGGTTTTTTAATTCCTCCCGAATATGGCGGACCACTTCCAGCCCGGCCTGTTCAGTCTCCATAACCACATCAAGTAAAATAACGGCGGTATCGGGATGTTCTTCCAGCAACTGATATACATCCTGAGCTGAATAGCCACTAATAATATGAAGCCCGCGACCTTCATACTCAAAGCCATTCAAAACCATGGCCGTGACATCATGGGTGGATTTATCATCATCAATCACCATAACCTTCCATGGTAACTGTGCTTCTGCTTCTTTATCCTGACGATCATGGCTGGATTGCTCGTCAAAAAACTGCAGTTTATCCGATTTTAAAATATTATTAGGTGAACTTTTCATTAATTATCTGATTTTTAAACCATACATAATAAATACCTTACTAAAGCATAGGTAATAGCGTGCAATTTATCAATATATTACACACACTATCTACAAGCCTGTTTTAAAACAGCCTTAAGTGTTAACAAATGCTTAATATTCAGGGCGTTAAACTTTTCCCCTGATTGTTTAAAACTCTGAAAATAAGCTTTTAACTGTTGTTCCATATTGTTTTTGGCTGCATCCGACAGAGTCCAGCCCAAAGGCAGAGGTCCCTTGTCTCCGCACAGCCCCACTTCCAGATACAAACCGTCCTGATTCTGGTCATATTTTTTTATCTCATCACGGGCATAACTGCCGCGGGCACCACGGGTATTGAGCATGGTGGCTACGGGAGAATAAACTTCGTTCATAAATTCCTGTTTGGGACAGTTATTTTCTGAGGGATCCTGAGTATTTTCTGTATTATCACAGGGTTCTTTCACAGCCGGATCATTGGTAATAACGATGACCACCGGTATATACTTTTCAGGATTATTAATATGTTTGTTTATAGATAATAAAATATTAAAAGCCGTAGTTGCTCCGGAATTTTCAAAATAGCCACCGTCAACCAGATGCCCCCAGACCGGTTTTCCAGGTGGGTGCAGGCGCCCTGCCGGACTGACATAAGTAAAACGGGCACTATTATGTACTGCTGTACTGAGGCGAACATCTCTATTTAAAGCATCAAAAAAATCAACCGCATCAAAAAACTGCCGGTGATCAATAAGCAGATTACTGCTGATAACCCGCTTACCGGTTTCAACCCAGGTTGAATTTAAAAAGAGATTGGGAATAATGTATTTATTCTCATCTTTAATATTCCACAGTTCAAAAAAATCGCCTGCAAATAAATTGCTCTGCCTGTTGTTTTGAGCTGGAAATACATTAGCCCAGGCCGCCTCCCAGGACTGTTCCAGTGCCCTGGAACGATCAAAAGAAGGGATCGGCAACGGTAAAAACCGCTGCACCAGATCAGGATAGAGCATAAAGGCCACCGCCGGGCTTAAAAAGTCATTCGCCAGTACGGCGCTGGTACACTCCTGAACAGAAGCTTCTGTGATACTGTCGGTATCCTTTAAACGGCATTTAAGCCCTTTATTGACTGCATTAGCACTGAATGCACCCTGCTGAACCTGCTCATGCAGTGCTGCGGCAAATACGGCCGATCCCAGACTGCCGCCGGAAACACCGCTAAGAGCCAGAACATGCCTGGAAAATTCAGCATTACTGTCCTGAAAAGCAGACAGAACCAGTGCAGTCCAGTAAGCAGCCCGGATCCCACCGCCTTCAGCCGCAATTATAAAATAAGGGACTTTCTGTTCACTTTCCGGATTCAGCCCTCGAAACCATTCTTTAGAATAGTTATTCAGACCCGTCCGGCTGGCAAACTCCTGCTTTTCAAGGTAACGGATATCATGATTATTGTTAATGAGGCTAAAACCCACTGCAGCAATAATCACCAGGGTGATCACAGGAAAACTGTATTTACTGCCCACATACACCAGGACACTGCCAAAACAGACCCAGCTTGCAGCAGCGGCCAGGAAAATGGCCGCAGTTCCCAGCACTACAGCTGAATTAGGTACAGCAGTAAATAAGACAAACAGAATAATACTGACAGCAGCCAGAATCCCCAGCATAATCCAGGTTAAAACCGGAACATCAGCCAGAGAGGTATAATTTGCACCATATATCTGCTCTGAAGAGGGTTCATTAAAATCATGAGCCAGAGTTTTCAGCCAGGACTTTTGTTCCAGTGACTTTGCACTGGCCTGTCCCAGAAGCTTATTAATCCATTGCCGCCGTTTAGCAGTCAGATAAAGAAACAGTCCTGCAAATACAATACAGGCTGCCGTAAAATATAAATAGACATCTGAACCGGCACTATTTGATTGACCTGAGCCGGTTTTATAAAAAGCATAAGCGGTAAGCAGAAACGCAAAAGTACCTAAAAACCGCGGCAGATACTGTCGGATCCGGATACGACGCTGTTGCTGTTGCTCACTTAAAGAATGGCAGTCTGCGGTGTATTTATCATGCTTATCAAAATTAAATCTTAGCATAACCCTGGCCCAGTACCAGGTATTTATGGCCCATAAGAATAATGCCAGGTAAAACCAGAAAACCCGTGAATAAGAGGTATTTTCCTGTTCAGTCAGAGCCCGTAAAACATCCTGTCCCTGATCGGCGAGGATAAAAAAGGCCAGAATGGCAATTAAAAGAATAATACTGAATCGGCACGGTTTGAGGATCAGGCTGATATCCTTAATAGCTTCCCAGATACCATCCATTTTGCCAAAGACTGATTTTTTTGTATTCATTAGCGTTATTCCCTGTAGTATTACTATGTTTCATGAATGTTCCTGATGTTATTATACAGAAATTATGTGGTTTGATATTTTGAATGTTCACAGACATAATCGAACCATTAATCTCTGTGCAAGTGGAAATACCGGCTGTTATGAAACTCAATATTCACAAAGTAGAGGATAAAAAGCAGATATCCATCATTGCAGCGCTGGCAGAGGAAATCTGGCAGGAAGCCTTTACCCCAATTATTGGTTCTGCCCAGGTAGAATATATGCTGGAAAAGTTTCAGTCCGTGAACAGTATTAGCCGGCAAATAAGCAATGAAGACTATCAATATTTCCAGCTTAATCAGGCCACTCTGCCAATTGGCTATTTCAGCTTTAAAATCCATGATAATGAGCTGTTTCTCAGTAAATTTTATATTCTTTCCAAATACCGCAATCAGGGTTTTGGCAAACAGACTATTAACTTTATTGAGCAGCAGGCAGTTAAAGCTAATGCCGGACAAATATCCCTGACCGTCAATAAATACAATACCAACGCCATTAAAGCCTACCTGAAAATGGGCTTTATCAATAAGGGTGCAATAATCAAAAATATCGGTGGAGGCTTTATTATGGATGATTACAGGATGGTCAAAGAACTCGGCTACACACAGTCTCAAAATCCTGAAAAAAACCATTGACATAAACTGCACACACGTTAAAATACACGCCATCGAAAAAAAGCGGGAATAGCTCAGTTGGTAGAGCACGACCTTGCCAAGGTCGGGGTCGCGAGTTCGAATCTCGTTTCCCGCTCCAATCGATTTCAAATCTAAATTAAACTCCTCATTGCTGTATCAATTAACACCAATTTTAGAGTGAGTTAAATGGCTGGATGGCAGAATGGCTATGCAGCGGATTGCAAATCCGTGGATCTCGGTTCGACTCCGGGTCCAGCCTCCAATTCCCCCCCTTATTTTTAAGTTTATTTCATATTCTAAGTCCATCATTTTATTAAGATTTAATTTCTGTTTCACCTTGCTTTACCCTTATTAGGGTTTATACTTATTTTTATTATAAAACCATTTTTACTCTATCAATGAATATCCTAATATAAAAGTAAATATCATGTTGATAATTAAAAAGAATTATTATTTTCTGACAACTATTACTGCATTTTTATTAAGCTCTAACATCCATGCTGACAATTCTGTAGATGATTACCTCAATTTACCCCTGGAACAATTACTGTCCATGGAAGTGACATCTGTTTCAAAAAAGAAACAGTCACTTAATGAGGTAGCCGCTGCCATTTATGTTATTACTAATGAAGATATCAGACGTTCGGGTGTAACCAGTATCCCGGAAGCATTAAGAATGGCCCCGGGAATCCAGGTAGCTCGTATGGATGCCAACAAATGGGCCATTAGCAGCCGGGGATTTAATAGTGAGTTTTCCAATAAGTTATTAGTCATGATTGATGGACGTACGGTTTATTCACCTTCATTTTCCGGTGTTTACTGGGACGCCCAGGATACTATGATGGATGATATTGAGCGTATTGAGGTCATACGTGGCCCTGGGGCAACAGTCTGGGGTTCTAATGCGGTAAATGGAGTAATTAATGTTATTACCAAATCGGCCAGTCAAACTCAGGATGGTTTATTTGTTGCCGGAGTTGGGGATGAAGAAAAATCATTTGCCAGCCTACGTTATGGTACTGAATTAGATAATAATACCAGCGGTCGTTTTTATATTAAATATAATGACCGTGACAGTTCGTATGCCTCTGGTCTGAAAAATGGGGGTGATGACTGGGATCGTATCCAGGGTGGTTTTAGAATTGATGCCCGAGCTAATGAAAAAGACACCTGGACACTTCAGGGCGATGCTTATAATTCTAATGAAAATCAGACGGTTAATCTCTGGAAAGATCCTTCTAATCCCGCCAGTATCATTTATGCCCCCTTCTTTCTGGATGCCAATGCCGGCGATCATATCGACTCATCCGGCTGGAATATTCTAGGCAAATGGAATCGCAGCTTTTCTGATACCTCCAGTATGAGCCTGCAGATTTATTATGATTATACTGAGCGTAAGGAAGCATTTGTCAATCAGTTTCACGATACTCTGGATATCGATTTTCAGCACCAGTTCAAAATCCAGCAGCATGACATTATATGGGGCATGGAATATCGTCATATTAAAGACAATTTTGATAATACCTTTGCTTTTATGTTTATTCCCGACAGCATGAATAATATTGAGTCCTACAGTGCATTTATTCAGGATGAAATAGAGCTGATCCCGGAAGTTTTACGTCTGACCATAGGTTCCAAGTTCGAAGATAATGAATACACGAATATGGAAATCCAGCCCAGTGCCCGTTTACTTTGGACAATTAATGAACGCAATACCCTCTGGGCTTCTGTTTCTCGTGCTGTAAGAAGTCCATCCCGCCTAGATATAAGCGGGGCTTTTACTTCCTTTATTGTACCGCTTCCCCCACCGGCACCGGCACAGGTTCTACGTGCTTATGGTAATGATGATTTTAAATCAGAAAAGCTACTGGCTTATGAACTGGGTTACCGTTTTCACCCACAGGAAAATTTATCCTTTGATCTGGCTACTTTTTATAATGAGTACAATGATCTGCAAAATTACGAACAACAGAGCTCTTCATTTTTAAGTGATGTGACATTTGATAATAATATCAGTGCCCGCAGTTATGGTCTGGAACTGAGCACAGAATGGCGGCCATTAGAATGGTGGCGCATACAGTCCAGTTACAGTTATAACAATATTAAAGCCAGATTAGACAGTACCAGTCATGATGTTTCTGGTACTGATATATTTCTGGAAGATTCAAGCCCGCAAAACCAGTTTTCCATTCGCTCAATGATGGACTTAAGTCACAATATCGCACTGGATTTATGGGTTTATTATGTAGATGAACTGAAAAAAACCAATGTATCCAAACCTGATATCAAAGGTATCCCCGACTATACCAGCTTTAATATGAGAGTAGCCTGGAAACCAAGAAAGGATGTGGAACTGTCTATTGTTGGACAAAATCTTTTTGATAATCATCACCCGGAATTTTCCGGAGAAAACGTACTTATAGATACTGAAGTTGAACGCTCTGTATACGGTCAGATACGCTGGAGCTATTAATAGCTCCCTGCTTCTATTAACTATAATCATGATAAATAAAATTATAAACAATCTGCATAACCGTATTTCGGTATTTTGCGTTTTTATCCTAATAGTTCTGTTTTCATTTCCTATAAATGCAGACAATACTACTGATGAACAAAAAATCAAAGCAGCATTGTTATTAAAGCTAACGCATTTTATTGACTGGCCTAAGTCCAGTCAAAATAACTCTGCGGGCTCTTTTAAAATATGTGTTCTGGGTCAGAATGAATTTGGTTCCGCATTAAATTTATTAAACGGGAAAAAAGTTAATAAGTTAAGCGTTGTGACTGAGCGGTTTAATAATTCACAAAGTATTATAAACAACTGCCAACTGGTTTTTATCAGTGAATCAAAACGGCCTTTTTTAACAAGTATACTTAATAAATTTGATCGCGCACCGGTTTTAACCATTAGTGACTCTAAACAGTTTGCTGAAAAAGGCGGCATGATCCAGCTGGTTACAAAAAACAAACACATTAGTTTTAAAATTAATTTAAAAAAAGCTGAGGCGTCAGGCTTAAAAATTTCTTCCACCTTATTACAGCTGTCAACTATTGTAGATAATGATATAAATAATCAATGATAAGTTTTAAAAATAAAAACATTGCTGAAAAGTTAAGACAGATGATATTGATCAGTAGTGGTCTGGTGCTGATTTTTTCATCTCTGGCTTACCTTGTCATTGAGTTTGTTTCTTATCGTCAAAGCCTGTTTGAACGAGCCACCGTACTCTCAGAATTTGTGGCAACCAATTCTGTTGCATCCTTAACCTTTAATGATAATAAAATCGCCGGGCAGTTACTGGACTCACTACGCTCAGACCCTTCAGTGGATGTGGCGGTATTATTTACGGAAGATAACAGCAAAATGGCTGAGTTTACTCGTGAAGCCAATACCAGCATACAGTTAAGTCCGGATAAAATACACCAGTGGCTGCAACAGGTTAAACAGCAAAAACATTTAAAACAGAATTTTGTCTACAACCGGATCATTACCTTAAAGCCGATTTATTATAAAAATAATTATTTAGGCTCCATCTATATTGAATCCAATCTTAATAATTTATATAACCAGATAGCAAACTATCTAGTCAGTATGTTGCTGTTATGGGCTTTTATTCTGGGTGCGGTTTATTTTCTCTCAAATCGATTACACCGCAGAATATCCACCCCCATTAAACAGATTGTCAATGCAATGGAAAAGGTTTCCAGTAAAAAGGATTATAGTTTACGCCTGGAGCCCGGTGATAAAGATGAAATCGGCACCATTATTACCAAATTCAATGAAATGCTGGAACAGGTAGAGGATCGGGATAACCAGCTTAACGAGTACCAGGAACAGCTGGAAAAAAGAGTCGCCGAAAGAACCCACAGTCTGCAGGAAGCCAAGGAAGCAGCAGAAGCGGCCAGTCAGGCAAAAAGTGAGTTTCTTGCCGTTATGAGCCATGAGATCCGAACGCCTATGAATGGGGTGATGGGTATGACAGAGTTGCTCATGGACAGCAGTCTGGATATCAGAGCTCATCGTCTGGCAGAAACTGCGCATCGTTCTGCTGAAAACCTTCTGGAAGTTATTAATGATATCCTGGATTTTTCCAAGATAGAAGCAGGCAAGTTATATTTAAAAAATGAAGACTTTAATCTGCGCAATTTACTGGAAGACACTCTGGAGCTGCTCACCACTCAGGCTCAGAACAAGGGCCTGAAATTAATTCCAAACCTGCCGCCTGATTTACCTCAATGGCTCTATGGTGATGCCCTAAGACTGCGCCAGGTTCTGATTAATCTGCTGGGTAATGCTGTCAAGTTTACTCAACGTGGTGAAGTAAAACTCTGGGCCAGAGTGGTCGATAAATCAGACAATGAATATACACTTTCTTTTGAAATTTCTGACACCGGTCCGGGCATTTCACAGTTCCAGCAGGAAAAAATATTTGATGCTTTCAGCCAGGCTGATACTACGACCAGCCGACGTTATGGCGGCACCGGTTTAGGCCTGGCTATTGCCAGAAAACTGGTACAGTTAATGGGTGGTGATATTCAGCTTGAAAGTGAGCCGGGAAAAGGGTCCCGATTCAGTTTTACAGTACACATGTCAAAATCTGTACATATGGCTGATACAGAAACAATTATAGACAATAAGCTTAAAGGCATTAAAGTTTTAATTATTGATGAATACCCTGCTCGAGATATCCTGCATAAACAACTGCTCAACTGGGAAGTGCAAAGTCGTAAAGCCGTTTCTGTAGAAGAAGCTCTGGAAATACTGCAACAGGCAGCCATAGATGAAGAACCCTATAAGGTATTAATAATAAACTGGCACATGACAGGTATTAATGGCCAGGATCTGATTGACAAAATTCGCTCCAATAATGAAATATCCGCAATAAAGATTATTCTCCTTAGTTCTACTGAGTATGACATAAACACTGGTTTGAAAGATAAAATATCTGCCGAATGTATTTTATCTCAGCCTGTTCGACAGCAAAAATTATTTGAATGTTTAAATCAAATTATGGGCCATCCCATAGAGACAATACCACAGGATAAATTAAAAAACAGACATTGCTCAGGTCGTATTTTGCTGGCTGAAGATAACTTTGTTAACCAGGAAGTAGCCATTGCAATGTTAATGTCTATCGGCTGTGAAGTTGACTTTGTCGAAAACGGCCAAGCGGCTCTGGAAGCCTTCCAGAAACAGCACTATGATCTCATTTTAATGGACTGCCATATGCCTGAAATGGACGGCTTTACAGCCTCCAGAGCCATTAGAGAAACAGAGCAAAAACTGAAGCGCCACCCTGTTCCTATTATTGCCTTAACAGCCGATGTCCAGAAAGGTATTCAGGAACAATGCCATAATGCCGGCATGGATGATTACCTCAGTAAACCCTTTAATAAAATACAATTAACCAATGTGCTGGAACACTGGTTGCCAGGGTCGGGAAACCAGCCCTTAGAGACAGCTTATGCAATATCGTCGGATAGTTTAGAACACCGTAATAATGAGAAAAACACAGATTCTGAAAACAGTCCTTCTGCAACAAAAGACCAGGTCGATGCCATTGAAGTAATCGATTTATCGGTTATTGAACAGCTTCGCCATTTAAGTATCGAAACCGGTCGAGATATTTTAACCCGCTCTATTGAGAGCTTTATTCATCAGGCCTCAGAAAATATGGCTCAAATGCATCAGGCTCTGGATTCAGGTGATACTGAAAAACTGCGTTTAATAGCACACACCATGAAATCAGCCAGTGCCAATCTGGGTGCCCGACTACTCTCTCCTTATTATGCTGAATTAGAATCTGTTGCCAGAAATAACCAGCTATCTGCTGCCCAGAATTTACTGGATAAAACAGAACCCGCTTTAAAACAGTTCCTTAACGCTTTAAACCATTATTCTCATAATATTCAAAATACACTTCCTGGTATTGACGATAAAATTCCAGTACAGAACCACTATACCATCCTGATAGTGGATGATGACCCTGATTTTCGAATGAACACTTCCGATGCACTGCATGCTGCAGGCTATCAGGTAATTGAAGCTGACAATGGTAAACAGGCCATTAATATTTGTCGAACCGCTCCACCAGACCTGATTCTTCTGGATGCAGTTATGGAAGGCATGGATGGCTTTGAAACGGCCAGACAACTCCTGAAATTAAAATCTTTAAAAAACATACCTATACTCATGGTGACAGGACTTGAAGATATTGATGCAGTCAAACAGGCTTTTGATACCGGTGTTTCCGGCTTTGTTACCAAACCTGTCAACTATATGGTACTCAAACATCATATTATGTTTAACCTGCGTGCCAGTCAGAATATAAAAATACTCAATGAAGTACATGAACAGTTAGCCAGCGCTCAAAAAATAGCTAACCTTGGCTACTGGCGATGGGATTCAATAAAAGACACCTTTAGTGTCTCTGAAAACTTTTCCCGATTATTAGGCATAAATTCAGATACCTGCTGTCATACCCTGGGGGACTATTTAAAGTTTATACACCCGGAAGATCGCAGTTTTGTACGCAGTGTTATTACCGATGTTACTCAAAATGCACCTCTTAAACCTATTGATTATCGTCTGGTAGTTAATGAGCGCCCAACCCTGATAGTCCATCAGGAGCTGGGTACTTCACCGGACTCCCCGAATATTATACTAGGCACCATACAGGATATTACTCAGAAAAATGCAACGGAACGTCATATTCGTCAACTGGCTTATACTGATGCCCTGACAGGACTGGCCAGTCGTTCTTATTTTTACAAACACGTCGGGGATTATATTAATTCTGCCCAGCGTCGCCAGGAACGCTTTGCCATGCTGTTTCTGGATCTCGATGGTTTTAAAAATATTAATGACAGTATGGGGCACGATATCGGTGACAAATTATTAATCACCATAGCCCAGAGACTTGAACGCGTTCTGCGCCATTCTGATTTTGTTGCCCGTTTAAGCGGTGATGAATTTTGTATGCTCATTGATAATGTCAATGAGCTTTACGGCGCTGCAGATGCCGCCAGACGCTGTCTGGAAGAGGTTAATCAACCTGTACTTCTGGAAGGCAAAACCATTCGTCCTCGCTGCAGTATTGGTATTGCCCATTACCCGGATGATGGGCAGGATCTTAAAACCCTGTTAAAAGCGGCAGATAGTGCCATGTATGCCGCTAAAGCAAACGGTAAACACCGGTATGCATTTTACCAGAAAGATCTTACCCTTCTTGCTGAACAACGTTTAAAGCTGGAAGAAGAACTACGCCAGGCCATTGAGCTTGAACAAATGGAACTGTATTACCAGCCACAGGTGCAATTATCAACGGGTAAAATTATTGGTGTTGAAGCCCTGATCCGATGGCGTCACCCTGAACGCGGTCTGGTCGAACCCGCAGATTTTATCCATATTATCGAACATCTCGGTTTAATAAAAAAAATGGGGATCTGGGTATTAGAAACTGCCTGTAAACAGACCAGACAATGGCATCAACAGGGCCTGCCGGAACTTAATTTAGCAGTAAATATTTCACCCATCCATTTTTGTGATCCGCAATTAATTTCATCTGTAGAAAACATTCTAAAAGAGACCCAGCTAACACCAAACAGGTTAAAACTTGAAATTACTGAAAGTGTTATTCAGTCACCAGAAAAAATTCTGGATATATTTATTAAACTCAGAGAAGCCGGCATTAAAATTGCCATTGATGATTTCGGTACCGGTTATTCATCCCTCGCCTCTTTAAAACAGTTACCTATCGATTGCCTGAAGATTGATAAACTGTTTATTCATGATGTAAGAGCCGATTCAACATCAGCCATACTACTTAATACCATTATCAATATGGCACACGCCCTAAATTATCAGGTGGTCGCCGAAGGGGTTGAAAATCAAGATGAAGTCAGTCTGTTAAAAGAAATGGGCTGCGACATTATCCAGGGTTTCTTTTATTACCGGCCTTTACCACCGGAAGAAATAACTGCACTGTTAAAAAATTAAAAATCAAAGACTTACATTATAAAAGCACAGAAAATTTCATTTAAAAATTAACAATATATATGACTAATTTCTACTTAAAAGCGTTGCTTTCTCCTGTATGGCTCGGTATAATCCCCGTCAATTTTACAGAAGGCCAAATATAGCCTGACAAGGCATACTTCTAAAAACCATTCTCCGCCAGGAGAAGTTATTGCGGGAATAGCTCAGTTGGTAGAGCACGACCTTGCCAAGGTCGGGGTCGCGAGTTCGAATCTCGTTTCCCGCTCCAAACACACCTGTTTGCCCAGGTGGCGAAATTGGTAGACGCAAGGGACTTAAAATCCCTCGGTAGCAATACCGTGCCGGTTCGATTCCGGCCCTGGGCACCATTTAAAATCAAGAACTTACACCATATTTAAACGTAGCAATTAAGATTTATTTATTATTAATTTTTTGCTGTGTTACCTATAAGTTACCCTTGTTTTAAAATCAAATTATTTAAACAGCAGTTAATAA
>Ga0256832_1001952_pt1 | contig 14022 bp, 15 predicted proteins | sample 134614metaG_FD_190534 | JGI IMG/M metagenome (GOLD analysis project Ga0256832, IMG submission 190534) | Hydrothermal vent microbial communities from Lau Basin, Pacific Ocean - 134-614 | ecosystem: Environmental > Aquatic > Marine > Hydrothermal vents | place: Pacific Ocean: Lau Basin | collected...
CCTTTCCAGCTGGCGTCGGGGTGGATGCGCAGCGGCCCCTTGCGCCAGACGGGCGCGCCCATGCGGATTCGCGCCGCCGCGTCGAATGGCTTGACCAGCAGTCCGGCCGGCGAGATCTGCACCACCTGCGCCAGCAGGCCGCCGCCATCCCCCTGTATCTCCACGCAATCGCCCAGGGCGCAGAAGCGCGACAGCCCGCGCACCCGGCAGACGGCTTCGGAAACCTCCTCCACCCGTCCGCCGCAGCGCACGAGAGTCTCCGGGGCGCGCAATTCCAGCGCCGCCCGCCGCAATCTCTCCAGCGGGGATGCCACTATCCCTTCCATCAGTTGCCCGTTCCGCCGAGCGTGCGGATGGCCTCAAGCGCCGTGCGCTCGCCATCGGCCAGGGCGGCGGAAAGCTGCCGGAAGGCGCTGGTGGCTTCGATGAGGCGCGACATCTCGAGAGCGCCGTTGACGTTGGATTCCTCGATGAAGCCCTGAACGACACCGGCCCGCGAGAATTCCACCACCGGCTCTGCCTCGCGGTCGGGGATGACGGCGGAGTTGTCGAAGCGCGTCAACCGGGCCTCCCTGCCGAAGCGGAACAGGCCAATGGCCCCAATGCGGCGGCCCCGCTGGCGGATCATGCCGTCCCGTGCGATCCTTGGCGGGCCGCCCTTCGGCTTGAGCATCAGCGGCGAACCGCTGACATCCAGCACCGGATACCCGCGCACCGAGACAAGCGCGCCCTCCGGCGTCATGCGCATGCGCCCGTCGCGGGTGTAGACGATGCCGTCCGGCCCCTGCAGGGCCATCCAGACATCGCCGTTCAGCGCCACGTCGAGCGGATTGCCCGTCGCCTTCAGGGCTCCTGGCCTGCGCACGATATAGGCCCGCCCGGTGGAGGCGAAGTCCACCGGGCCGGGCTGCTGGCGCGAGACGAGCGCATCGAACTTGCTGCCCTCGGCGCGGTAGCCTGGCGTTGTCATGTTGGCGACATTGGCGGCGATGGAATCGAGCCGGTTCTGCATGGCCATCTGGCCGGAAATGGCCACGTGCAAGGCGACTTTCATGAGCCTATCTCCCCGTCAGCTTGAGCTGTTGCAGCGTTTGCAGGATGTCCTGGCTGACACCGGCTTCCGGCGGGGCCGAAAGCAGCGCGTTGGGCGCCGCCTGTGCCTGAGCGCCGCCGCCGTTGAGCTCCCACATGGCGGTGAAGCGCCGCAGGAAGCGCCGCAGTCCGTCCGGATCGCGCAGGCTTTCGATATCGATGTGTTTCTCCACGAGGCGGGCGTTCTTTTCGATGTTTCCATGCGCCAGCGAGTGGCCGATGATGGTTTCGGCCACCCGCATCAGCGCCCGGTCGGCGAGAATGCCGTAACCGTTGCGGATGGAGGGGGCTTTGCGCTGGAAATAGAGTGCCAGGCGCACGCCTTCATTATTTTCGCCCGCGTCCTCCTCCAGCTTCAGGCGGAAATATTCGTCCACCACGCCCTGCTGCGCGCGGGTGAAGGTGGTCGCCGTCGCGCCGTATCTCTTGAAGTTGAAGCGGCGGGCGAAATCGCGAAAGCGCGTGTCGGCCAGCTTGTTGGCGAAGCTTTCCGGGTCATCGATGCCCTCGGTAAGCACCTTGCGCATGAAGGCCTTGGCGTAGATCATGTCGGAAAGTCCCGCCGCCTCCATGGCGAAGCGGTAGATACGGTCATCGGCGAGAAACTGATCAACCGTGTCAATATCGGAGATTTTCGACAGGTAGTATTGCGCCTCGCGCGCGAATTGCGGGCGCTGCGAAATGCGCTTCAGCGATGCGTCCAGATTGCGCGAAATGAGTTGAAAGTCCGCAAGGGTGGTCTGCATGCTTTCGTGGCCTCTCCCGATTCCGGTCTCTTGCCGCAAGCCAGCATGCGCCGCCTGTCTTGCCCGGAGCTTGCGCGCCGTGCGCAGCGCGGCTGACCAGTTTCACGCAAGCCTCGCGGGCTAGCTCCGGTTATCGGATACCCGCTCTCGCAACAGAAAGGATTGGCCGTGACTATTCTTCTTGGTCTCGTGGTGACGCTGGGCTGCATGATCGGCGGTTTCGCGGCCATGGGCGGTCATTTGGCCGTGCTGTTGCAACCATGGGAATTCGTGATCATTGGCGGGGCCGCTTTCGGCACCTTTCTGGTCGCCAACCCCATGAAAACCGTCAAGGACACCGGCAAGGCATTTATCGAGGCCTTCAAGGGCAAGACTCCGGGGACGCGTGATTTCCTTGACGTTCTGGGACTGCTTTTCGCGCTCATGCGCGAGGTGCGCGGCAAGTCGCGCGGCGAGGTGGAAGAGCACGTGGACAACCCGGAAGAGTCGGAGATTTTCAAGAAGTATCCGAAAATCCTCAAGGACAAGGAACTGACCACCTTCATCTGTGACTATGTGCGCCTCATACTCATTGGCAACGCCAAGACTCACGAGATCGAGGCGCTCATGGACGAAGAAATCCAGACTCATCACCACGACGCCATGAAGCCCTATCACGCCATGGTGGCCATTTCGGAGAGTCTTCCGGCCCTGGGCATCGTGGCGGCGGTGCTCGGCGTCATCAAGGCCATGGGCGCGCTGGATCAGTCGCCCGAGGTGCTGGGCCATCTCATCGGCGCCGCCCTGGTGGGCACCTTCGCCGGCATCTTTCTCTCCTACGCCGTGGTCGGCCCCATCGCCACGAAGATCAAGACGGTGCGCGATCATCATCTGCGCGTTTATGTCATGGTCAAGCAGACGCTGCTGGCCTTCATGAATGGCGCCATGCCGCAAGTGGCGCTGGAGTTCGGCCGCAAGACCATCTCCGCTCATGACCGGCCGACCATAGACACGGTGGAAGAGGAGACGATGAATCCCGGCGGCGCCGAGGGCAAGGAGGCCGCCTGATCATGCCGGTAACCGCGCAATCCACCGTCATGAAGGACGACGCGGACAGGGCCAGCGCCCTGCTCGCCGCCTCCGGGCAGGTGCCGCCGGAACGGCTGCGCCTGCTGCGCTCGGTTTTTGGGCGGTTCTGCCAGATTCTGCGGGATGAACTGTTCGCTGTCGCGAAGGTCAATTTCGAGACTTCCCTGAAGCGCCTGGAGGTGGAGTCCATTGAGGAAACCGGCGTGCAAGGGGCGGACATGCTGCTGGCCCTGTGCTCCGTCAAGGGGCACAATACTCTGAGCGGCGCCGCCTTCGACTTCGCCGCCGTCAATCTGATCATCGAGGCTTTCCTAGGCGGCGGCGCGAAGGGGCGCACGCTGCCCGGGCCAAGGGCCTTCACGCCTTTCGATCATCTGCTGGCCGGACATGCTGCGGAGATTGCGGGCAAGGCGTTGACGGAAGCCTTCGCACCTTCCCATGAGGGCTTCTCCATTTCCGTGGATGAAGTGCGCACGGCGGAATCCGTAGAGGAGTTGCGGCTTGAGGAACGGCCGGTTCTGGCCGCGCATCTGGAGCTTGCGGCCATGGGCGAGGCGGGCAGGTGTGTCATTCTCCTGCCGCCCGGCATCGTCTCCGGCATGAGTGCCTGCGCCGTGGAGGCCGCGCCTCCGGCCTCTGCGGAAGAGGGCGGGGACAACCCCTGGCGCGATGTTCTCGACGGCCGCATCCGGGCCGCCGAGGTCACCTGCAAGGCGGTCATGGATGGAGGCTTCATCACGCTGGAGGATGTCTCGCGTCTCAGGCCGGGCCAGATTCTGGAGCTTGAGACCCGGGAAGCAACGCCGGTGGCCCTGGAATGCAACGGCGAGCGGCTGTTCCATTGCGAGCTTGGGCAGGCGCAGGGGGCCTTCACGTTGCTGTTGCGCGCCCCGGCCGGTGACCGTGAAGATTTTCTGCAATCGGTTCTGGACAACAGGAAGGCTTGAATCATGGAAGACCTCACACCCCGGAATCAGCAGGATGCATCCGCGGGCGATTCCGTGACCGTTGAAGATTCACCCCGGGAGGCATCCGCACGGACTGCTGCGGCGAAAGAGCGGCAGGGCGGTGATCCTGATGAGCAGGCCGCCGCCACTTCCCCTGCTGGAGCGGTGGGAAACGAGGATCTTTCCGCCCGCGAGGAAGATGATGAGGGAGAGTCCGGCCCCGGCCTGGATCTGGTCATGCGGATTCCCGTCTCGGTGCAGGCGGTTCTCGGCGAGACCCGTTTGCCGATTTCCAGGCTCATGAAACTCAGGCCAGGAACCGTTCTGCCACTGAACCGGCAGGTGGGCGAGCCCGTGGATGTGATGGTCAATGGCCGCCTCGTGGCGCGCGGCGAGGTGGTTCTTCTGGACGAGGACAGCAACCGCTTCGGTATTTCCCTGACCGAAATCGCCGAGCCAGGCGGCAAGCAATGTCAGGATGTGTAATCAGTGATGGCACCGGACGGTAATGGTCAATCCCCTTCCGCGCAATTTCTGCCTGGCGCGCGCAAGGCCATGACCGTGCTCAATGCGCTGGATGGCCCGGCCCTGGAGCGTCTTGTTCAATATTTCGACAAGGATGACCTTGCCCGCATCCGTTCCATCGACGAAGATCTCAAGCCCGTGGACGCGGGAGAATTCACCGCCATTCTGGAGGAATTCGCCAGCCGTTTTGTGCATCGTCTGCGTATGGTGGGAAAGAACCGCAAGCCGCAAGGTCTGCTCGAAGAGGCGTTGTCGCCGGAAGACCTGAACCGGCTGACCGGAGACGAGGGCGGGGAGGATACGCCCGTTTGGAAAAACGAGCGGTTCGCCAAGCCGGAAATCCTGACGCCTCTCGTGCAATCGGAACATCCGCAGACAGCGGCTTTCATCCTGTCGCGTGTGGATGATGGCACAAGCGCGGAGGTCATCCGGGCACTGGATGACGGACTGCGCGGGGAAATCCTCCTGCGCATGCTGGACATGCACCCGGTTTCGCCCGGTGTGACGATGATCATCGAACAGCATGTCCGCGTCTCCTTCATCGAGGATACCTCCAAGGAGCGCAACGCCGAGGCCCGCGCCCGCATCGCCGCCATTGTCAACCGCATGGACAAGGCCCTGGCCGAGCAGTTTCTACAGATGCTGGGCGAGGAGCGCCCCGAGGAAGCGCGCGAAATCCGCCAGCTGCTGTTCTCCTTCGAGGATATCATCAAGCTGGAGCAGAAGGATCGCATGGTGCTCTTCGACCGCGCGCCGGTGGAGGCCACCATCAAGGCCCTGCACGGGGCGGACGGCGCCTTGCGAGATATCGTGCTGGAATCCCTTGGCGGGCGCATGCGCAAGATGGTGGAGGCGGAGCTGCGCGGCGGCAACGCGCCGGATGAGGACGCCGCGCAGGAGGCCCGCCGGGAGATTGCCGCGCTGGCTCTTGAGCTTGCGCGTCAGGGGGAGATCGTCATCAGCATGGATGACACGGAGTAGGGGGCGCCGCCATGTCCGAACAGCCGGACAAGGACAGCAAGACGGAAGAGCCCAGCGAAAAGAAGGTTTCCGACGCCATTCGCAAAGGCAACATTCCCTTCTCGCGCGAACCGGCCATTCTGGCATCCATCGCCGCCATGCTGCTGCTGGCCTCCTTTCATGTCCATTCCGGCGTGGCGGCCATGTCTCGGTCTCTGATGATGATCCTCGAAAAGCCCGGCCAATGGCGTCTGGATGAAGGCGGCGTGGCGCTTCATCTGCTGGCGCGCGTGGCCTGGCTGTCGTTCCTGTTTCTCCTGCCCATCTTCGCCGCCTTTATCGTTTTCGCCTTGGCGGCCTCGTTCTCTCAGAACATGCCGCGTGTTGTATTCAAACGCATCAAGCCGGATTTTTCGCGCATTTCGCCGCGCAAGGGGCTTCAGCGTCTGCTGGGCGCGCAGGGCTGGGTGGAGTTCATCAAGGCCCTGTTCAAGTTTCTCGCCGTGACATTGGCCGTTGCCGTTCTGCTGCGCTCCGAAGCCGGGCAGGTCATGCAGATGGTCTGGAAGAGCCCCGTCATTCTGCCGGATGTCATTCTGGGCATCATCACCAGACTGCTTTCGGCCGTCGCCCTGGCGGCGCTCGTTCTGGCGGCGGCGGATTTCGCCTGGTCGCGGCGGCACTGGTGGAGCAACCTGCGCATGACTCGTCAGGAGGTCAAGGACGAACGCAAGGAGCTTGACGGCGATCCAGTGGTCAAGGCCCGGCGGCTGTCGCTGGCGCGTGACAGGCTGCGCCGTTCCATGATGGCCGCCGTCCCGTCCGCCTCCGTGGTCATCGCCAATCCCACGCATTATTCGGTCGCCCTGCGCTATGAGCGCGAACGCGATGCCGCCCCCGTTGTGGTGGCCAAGGGGCAGAATCTCATCGCTTTGAAAATCCGCGAAATCGCCGCGGAACACGGCATCCCGGTGATCGAGAACCGCACTCTGGCGCGCGCCCTGCATGCCCAGGCGGACATCGGCCAGATGATCCCGGAGGAATTCTATCCGGCGGTGGCCGAGATCATTCACTATATCCAGTCGCAGACGGTGGTGCGAGGGGCATGAGCGGAACCCGCCGGGAAGATCGCGCAATTCGTGCGTCAAGGCCGCGTTCCAGCAGGCAGGCCAGCAGGATCATGCGTCCGTCCGGCGGTGGCGCGGCGCGCCGGGCGATCCTGTCACACAGGCTGGCGAAATCACGGGGTCTGCGCGGCCGCCGGCGGCCCGGGGCCTCACCCGGCGGCGTTGATGGCATAATATTTCCCCTTCAGCATTCTGCCCAGACCACGCCCGGCATGGGGGCCGCCATCGGCAAAGAGCAGTCCGGCGAGATTGCCCTTCTGCCAGACAACGCGGGCAATGAACACCTTTTCCAGTTCATCATCGAAGAAGGCCACGACGTCCGGCAGGCGCACCGGACGCGCCAGACGGATGCGCACACCGCGTCCGGAACGGTCATGAACCAGGCAATCCGACAGGAAGCGGTTTTTCAGTGAAGCAACCTTGCCGGAGCGCAACCGCGTGCGCATGCGGCTGATCTTGCGTTTGTCCCGTTCAATCTCTGGCATGAACGCTTGTCACCAGATAATAATCGCATTGTTCGAGGTGATCGGTGGTTGGAAATTTTTACCGTATAATTATAAACGAACGCTTAAGGGTGTATTCCAAGTGGTGCATTTCAGAAAATGGTAAAAAATAATAACCTTGTCGTTTGTTTTGCATATAACAATAGTTGTGTCCTTGGGTATGGTTTTTATATACTTTTGACCATATGTGGTATTTTTGCATTTCAAATATCATGAAGGCATGATTCGTCTGCGAGCGGGGAGGGCGCTTGAGAGATCTTGTCACATTGATATCTGTTTGCACCCGCATCGGGGGCATCGGCGATGCTGACGCGGTCTTTGATGACGCACGAGTCCTGTTCAAGGCGGACTGCCTCGTTTACGCGGGATCATCCGTCAATCATTCAGGCATGCACATTCACGCCTCCCCCGGAGACGGCGGCAAGACATGTGTGACAATCCAGATGAAAAAGGCCTTGAATGCCTTGCTGAGTGAAGTCCGCGACAGGATGTTGCCGGTTGTTCTTGATCCGGAAGGGCAGGGCGGGGATTTGCTGAAAATGCATGACGCCAATGGGGGTGTTCTGGCGCCTCTTCATGGCCCTTTGGGGCAATATGCGGGGCTGTTTCTTTTCGCGCGCTGGGATGCGGAACAATGGGAGGTCTTCCTGCGGTCGGATTTGACCGGCTTTCATCACTTCGGCCTGGCTTTTTTCGAGAAAATCATCGGCCTGACCGGATGGCGGAAGGCGGACAACGATACGGCGCTCACGAACAGGGAAAGAGAAACCCTTTACTGGTGCGCCCAGGGAAAGAGCTACTGGGAAACCTCGGTCATCCTTGGCATCTCGGAAAGAACCGTCAATCACCACATGAAAATGGTGCGCGCAAAGCTGCGGGTGCAGACCAACGCCCAAGCCGTGGGCAAGGCCGCGGCGGCCGGGATATTGCACATGGATTCGCCCGGCGATCCGGCATTGGATAGAATCGCACTGCGAGGCAAATAAAATTTGACGGATTTTGCACGCAATATCTTGAAATTTTTCTTGTAGGCTTTTTCCCATCACACGAGCCAAGAGCTCGCCCGCCGGAGACCGCAAACTGGCATGACGCCTCTCTTGTCCCTGCCCGGCATGTTCACTGTCTTGAACTGCCGCAGGGAAACAGGATCATGCGGAGAACCGCGTCACGGCGTCTTTTGTCCGGCCTCGCCATCATCTCCAGTTTGTCACTCTGTCAGATCGTTCTGACAATCCCCGCATCCCGCGCGGCCTATGCCGTTGCCCGGTTTCATGTCGGGCTGAGGATCGTGCCGCATGCGGCCCGGCGCCATGTGCCAGTGCGTTCGGCCGCGAAGGAGATAGGCGTGGAATTTCTGAGAATTCGCATCAGCGGGAACCGCATTCTCTATTACTACTGACCACGTGGCCTCTTCGATGGCGCCAGCACGTTTGGCAAGGGAACAAGTATCGCTTGCAACACAACCAACACTAGAATAGACATGGCGGAAAATCAAATAATGCTAGCAATCGCGATGCCCCATATAACCATGGGGAAGAGTTGGCACGGGGCTTGCTGAGCGGTTTCCGCAAAGGCAGATACATGCAGGCAATGTGTCAATACCAGACGAAGAGTCGGAAACATGTCAGCTGACAAAACCGGAAAATTCGGAAAATTGCAGGGCATTTTGAAAAGTGCAATGCATTCCCTGTCTGAGTATTGCACAGAACACCTGCCCCGCGAAGAGCGTCAAAATGCCAGGAAAATCTTCCCCGGACGGCTCCCGCATGAAAGGTTCATTGACCGGGATATTTTTCATGCCTGGTTGTATTTCCGCCATAAAATCACATTTCCGGCAGGAGACGAGACTGCGGATGGCTCTTCCCCGTCATCCGTTGGCCGCCGCTACCTGACTGGGCCTGGAACACGAGCCGACGCCCGGCAAAAGGCGCTGATCCTGAAGGCCTGCGAGACGCCCTTCCGTTTTTTCACCGTGCTGCATACGGAGGGGGAAAGCTGCCAAATCGTGGATACATGGACGGGCGGCATTCTGAACATCGCGGGCGGCCAGATGCGAATTTCCCGATCGCATGAAGTCTTGTTCGGACAGGCCCTGACCTTTGATGACGTCAGCTTGTTCACGCACCGGCCGGTTGCCATTCCGCTGGATCCGCGAAACGAAGAACAGATCGCCGGTTTTTTACGCAACATGCACCGTTTGGCGAATTCCGTGGCCATGCTGGAACAGGCGCAAGACAGGGAGAATCAGAAAATCATTCTGGAAAACCAGCTGTTCATGCTGGCCCGCCAGTATCTGAGCGGCCACGGCTCAGACAAGGCCGGGCAGTTCACCCCCGCCGCCGGTCTGGAACTGATTTTCGAGGCCGGGGAAGGGCGGCTGCCCGATGTCAATGATGCCGGAGCGTGGTTTTCCGGCCATGTCACCTTGAAAAGCGGCAATGACCAGCTCCTGGCGCAATGTGACTCGCTTTCCAGCGCCATCCGCTTCATTCACGCCCTCAGGGGGATGCCCCTGCGCCTTGCGGGAGTCCGCATCGCCGGTTGAGCATGTCAGGCAAAGCCATCCCGCAATCCTGGGGTCTGCTTTCGGAAACGCGTCCCTGAAGTCCTCGCCGGCAATCACCAAATATGCGCCTGCCCCGTGCCTATACGCCGCCGATGAGCATGTATTTCAGTTCGGTGAATTCCTCCACCCCGTGGCGGGAGCCTTCGCGGCCCAGGCCCGATTCCTTGACGCCGCCGAAGGGAGCGGCCTCGGTGGAGATGATGCCCTTGTTGACGCCGACGATGCCGTATTCCAGCCCTTCGCCGACACGCAGCACACGGCCCATGTCGCGGGCGTAGAAATAGGCGGCCAGGCCGTAGTTGGTATCGTTGGCCATGCGGATGGCCTCCTCCTCCGTATGGAAGCGATAGAGTGGCGCGACGGGGCCGAAGATCTCCTCGTTCGTTACGCGCATTTGCGGGGTCACGTCGCACAGGATGGTTGGCTGGTAGAAGGTGCCGCCCAGCTCGTGGCGCGCTCCGCCGGTCATGACGCGCGCCCCCTTGGCCCTTGCGTCCTCCACCAGCTCCTCCACCTTCTTCACCGCCGCTTCGTTGATCAGCGGGCCGGTGGTCACGCCCTCTTCGGCGCCATCGCCCACCTTGAGCGCCGCCACCGCCTCGCCCAGCTTTTCGGCGAAGGCGTCATAGACGCCGTCCTGCACCAGAATGCGGTTGGCGCAGACGCAGGTCTGGCCGGCGTTGCGGTATTTGCTCGCCATGGCCCCTTCCACGGCGGCGTCCAGATCGGCGTCGTCGAAGACGATGAAGGGCGCGTTGCCGCCCAGCTCCAGCCCCACCTTCTTCACCGTATCCGCGCACTGCCGCATCAGCAGCTTGCCGACTTCCGTTGAGCCGGTGAAGGTGAGCATGCGCACCTTCTCCGAGCCGGTGAGGACGGCGCCGATGACGGCTGCGGAGCCGGTGACAACGTTGAACACGCCCTTGGGGATGCCGGCGCGATCAGCCAGTTCGGCCAGCGCCAGGGCGGAAAGGGGCGTCTCGGCGGCCGGCTTGAGCACCACCGTGCAGCCCGCCGCCAGCGCCGGGCCGGCCTTGCGGGTGATCATGGCGCTGGGGAAGTTCCACGGCGTGATGGCGGCCACCACGCCCACCGGCTGGCGCAGCACATGGATGCGCGCATCGGGAAACGGCGAGGGGATGATCTCGCCATAAAGCCGCTTGGCCTCCTCCGCTGCCCATTCCACGAAGGCTGCGCCATAGACCACCTCGCCGCGCGCTTCGGCCAGCGGCTTGCCCTGTTCGGCGGTCATGATGGCGGCCAGATCGTCGGCGTGCTCCATGATGAGCTCATACCACCAGCGCAGGATGCGGGCGCGCTCTTTTGCCGTCTTCGCCGCCCAGCCCAGCCGCGCGGCTTCGGCGGCGTTTATGGCGTCTTGAGTCTCCTTTTCGCCAAGCGCGGGCACGGAGGCGATCTCTTCTCCGGTCGCCGGATTGGTGACGCTGATGCGTTCTTTTCCGTCCACCCAGCCGCCGTCAATGTAGCACGACTGGCGCAGCAGCGTGGGGTCATGAAGCATCTCGCGCAAATCCCTGGTCATGGCCTTGTCTCCCTGTGAATGGCGTTTTTTTCCCTTCTACCACAGGCAGGCGGAGATTGGCGCGGGCTTTTTATCCCTTTGCGCGCGGCGGCGGATGGCTTATCCATTGCGCTCATGAAGGATCTGACCATCATCTTCGATCTCGACGGCACGCTGGTGGACACCGCGCCCGATCTGATCGCCGTCACGGACATCATGCTGGCGGGCATGGGCTGCCCGCCGGTGCCACGCGAGGCCGGGCGCATCGCCGCCGGGCAGGGCGCGAAGGCATTGATGACGGCCGGATTGCGCGCCCATGACCGCCCGTTGCCGGACGAGGCGGAATGGCCGGAGCTGATCGGCCGCTTCATCGCGCTATACGAGGCGCGCATAGCGGAACTCTCCCGCCCCTTCGACGGGGTGGCGGAGTTTCTGCACATGGCGCGCGAAGAGGGCGCGCGGCTGGCCGTTTGCACCAACAAGAAGGATTTTCTGGCTGAAAAGCTGCTCTCCGCGCTGGGGCTGGCGGAGCATTTCGCCGCCATCACCGGGGGCAACACGGCGGGCATCGGCAAGCCCGATCCCGCGCCCGTGCTGCACTGCCTGCGCCAGGCCGGCGGCAGCTCCCGGCGCGCCGTGATCATCGGCGATTCACTGGCCGACATCCTCGCCGCGCGCGCCGCCGGCGTGGCCTCCGCGCTGGCTGCCTGGGGCTATCTCGACCGCCCCGCCAGCCAGTATCAGGCCGATTTCGTGCTCCAGTCCATCACTGATGCACCCGCCCTGACGGCGGCGCTGATGGAGGGCTGAAGAGAGAGCAAGGCAAAGCTGCTTTTGTCTTTTCCCATGCCTGCGGAACTCGCACTTGGGTGCCCGTTGTCATTGGAACTATGGATACGCGAATTTCCGGCTTGCGCCGTTTATGGTTCTGAGCCTAGAGGAGTGCCGCCAGTCCGTTCGAGAGGCGTTCAAGGCCGGCTTCCAGCACGTTTGTGGAAGCGGCGAAGGACAGGCGGATGGAGGTATCCGCGCCAAAGGCGCTGCCGGGCACGGCGGCCACGTGGTGATGTTCCAGCAGCCAGTCGCACAGCCCTTCCACATCCCGGGCGATACCGGCCTTGCGCGCCGCGTTGAGCGCCGGGGAGACATCCGGGAAGGCGTAGAACGCGCCCTGCGGCGGAAGGACACGCACGCCAGGCATGGCGTTCAGCCAGGTGAGCACCAGCTTGCGGCGCGCCTCGTAGGCCTGGCGCATGGCCTCCACGGCGTCGCGCGGGCCTTCCAGCGCGGTAATGGCGGCGCGCTGCGAAAAGGCGCTGACGCCGGATGTCACCGCGCCCTGCATCTTCGTCATGGCGCGCGCCACCGGCTCCGCCGCCGCGGCGTATCCGATGCGCCAGCCGGTCATTGCGAAGCCCTTGGAGAAGCCGTTGATGGTGATGGTGCGCGGCTTCATGCCGGGCAGGGCGGCGATGGAGCGGTGTCTTGCGCCATCGAAGGTGATGTATTCGTATATCTCGTCGGAGATGATCATGGCCGAGGGATGGGCGCGGACGACGTTGGCCAGGGCCTTCAGATCGGTGCCGGACAGGACGGCGCCGGAAGGATTGGATGGTGTGTTGATCATCACCAGTTTCGTGCGCTCCGTCATGGCGGCGGCGATCTGCGCGGCGGAGACCCTGTAGCCGCTCTCGAAGCTGGAGGGCAGGATCACCGGATTGCCGCCGGCCAGCCGCACAAGGCCCTCATAGGCCACCCAGAAGGGCGCGGGCAGGATCACCTCGTCGCCATCCTGCACCAGCGCGTGAATGGCGTTGGACAGCGCCTGCTTGGCGCCGTTGGTGACGACGATTTCCTCCGGCGCGTAATCCAGGCCGTTTTCGCGCTTCAGCTTGGCGGCGATGGCGGCGCGCAGCTCCGGCAGGCCGGGAATGGGCGGATAATGCGTCCAGCCTTCATCCAGGGCCTGGCAGGCGGCATGGCGGATATGCTCGGGCGTGTCGAAATCCGGCTCGCCAAGCGATAGGGAGATGATGTCCGCGCCGCTGGCGCGCAGCGCGCGCACCTTGTTCGCCATGCGCAGAATGGCCGTCTCGCGCACGCCGGTGACGCGCCATGAAAGATTGTCGGCGGGTTTGAAGATTGCCATGAGCCCAAAGCCTTGTTTTCTGCGGGAATCTCGTCAGGTATGCGGACAGCTTGCCACAGCGGGCTTGCATGAAAAAGCGCAAAAAGGCCATTTTGCCGCAAACAGATTCGTCAACAAGCGTGAAAGCCGCCATGCGCAACTTCTCCCTGATCCTCGCCTTGTGCGCCGCCAGCGCCGCGCTCGCCGCCTGCGCCGCGCCGCAGAACCGGGTGCGCGTGGTCTCCACGCCCTACGCGGATGGCCGGACGCATTCGGAGCCGGTCAACTACAACGGGCGCAATTACCGCGTGAGCTTCTCCTACCGCCCGGCCATCAACGGCTATCACGTGGTCATCTCCGCCCCTGGCCGGGCCATCGGCGGCACGGCGGGCGACCGGGCCATCATCGAGCAGATCGCCAAATCCACGGTGCGCCACTTCGGCTGCCCGGACAGCCAGAAGGGCCACATCGTCCCCGGCTCCCAGCGCCACGCCAACGGCCGCTGGACAATGCAGGCGCGCTGCATCTGAGCGCTTCGGCGCGGGCGCCGAAACTTCATCCATTTTCCGCATGAACCAAGGTTGCACGGGGGCGGTTTTGCCTCCGGGGTTGATTGTTCGCGCGCCTGATCCCTGCGCAGTCTGATCCGCGAGAAAGCCGGTTTCGCTCCGGCTGGCTTGCAAAAGGGTCGGAACATTGACGGATATTTCCCTGGATACCCGCGAGAAGCGGGAAGACGCGAAGGAGGCGGGCGTGCTGGTGCGCGATCTGCCGGTGCGGGTCTTTCACTGGTCGCTCGTGGCGGCGGTGACGGCGGCGCTGCTGACAGGCTTCTTCG
>Ga0256832_1001953_pt1 | contig 14016 bp, 12 predicted proteins | sample 134614metaG_FD_190534 | JGI IMG/M metagenome (GOLD analysis project Ga0256832, IMG submission 190534) | Hydrothermal vent microbial communities from Lau Basin, Pacific Ocean - 134-614 | ecosystem: Environmental > Aquatic > Marine > Hydrothermal vents | place: Pacific Ocean: Lau Basin | collected...
TCAAAGGAACCATCCTGCACGTCTTCTGAAAATTCAAGCCCTGAGGCCTTGGACTCAAGAGGCTCACCGGTATTTAACACCAAATTGCTGGCCGTCACCTCCTTTAAGGGTATGAGTCCGGCCCCCTGGGCATGCTGCCTGTTTACCTCCTTTATGAGCTGCTGGGCTATCTGGTTCAGGCGCTCAGTGTAGCTGAGAGGATAGTTGTTATCGAATCTTCCCAGGCTAAGCCCTGTTATTCCTCCGGTGATTCCATCTATCTGAAAGGAGATGGGATGCTCTCCAGGGTCAAGGTCCTCTATCTTTATCCTTCCGTCATCGGTGGTGGTCACCTGCACCATGTTTGAAAAACTGTTTTCTATAAAGGCGGCAAAATCCCTGATGGTGCCGGTAATTCCGTCTCCGTCCACGTCGTTTGTGCTGTCATAGGTTCCAGAGATACCATTTCCCGCCTGATCCGTTCCGGAAAACTGGATGAAAAACTGCCCTGTTACATTTACCCCGTCTATGTCTGCAAACCGGGTGTCAAGGCGAATGGCCTCGTTTCCAGATGTATTCACCACAGAATTCGTTATCTCTGTAATATCCCTGGGCCTGAGCTTTGACTTGATGTCAAGCCATCCGCCAAGCTCGCCGCCCTTTATGTCCCTGGTTGTCAGGGTAAACTGCTGCCCATTAGAGCCCATCCATGTAATCTCTCCATCTATCACTTTGAGATCCCAGGACTTGTTGTCTTCAACCAGAGGGCTTCCCTGGCCTATCAAAATGGTATAGGAACCCCTTTCCGTCTCAAAGTATCTGACATCTGCAAGCTCGGACAACCTTTTAAGGAGCTCGTCCCGCTGGTCCCTGAGATCATTTGCAGAGTGGTGCCCTGCCTCTGCCGACACTATCTGCACGTTGAGCTCTGCAATCTGCTTTGAGATGTTATTTATATCGTCGACACTTGACTGGATGTTTAGGTCTATGTCCCTTGATAGGGCCATGAGATTTTGATACTTGTCCCTGATGGACTGGGAAAGCATGGCAGCCCTTTGAAGAAGCGTGGTGCGTTCCGCCATTCCCTCGGCATTGTTAGCAAGATCATCCCAGCCCTGCCAAAAGTCCTCCAAAAGCCCGTTGAGGCCATTATCCTCCACCTCGTTAAAAAGCGACTCCACGGTCTTAAGCCCGGAAAGCCTGGTCTCAAGGCCACTTAGATCAGAGGTCTTTGAAAAGAGGGTTGAGGTAATAAACCTGTCGTATGCCCTTGTCACCTCCACGGCGTCAACCCCGTTTCCAAGGGGCCCTATGAAAGTGGGCGTGGGGTCCTTTGCAGCCAGGGTCACGCTCTGCTTTGAAAAACCGGGCGTATTTACATTGGATATGTTGTGACCCGTGGTCTGAAGGCTTGTCTGCTGGGCAAGAAGCCCCACCTTTGCAATGTTTAAGAGATTGGTTAGTCCGCTCATGACTGTTTCCCCACGGTTTCCTTTAACAGATTCTTATAGCTTGCAAATCCCCTCTTAAGATCCGAGGAATTTATGCTGGAGGCGCCATCACTGCCCCAAAATGCTCCGCTGGCAACTGCCTCATTTTTGGAAGACGATTTGACTGGCCCATAGGTTGGGCCTTTTTTTAATGAAGCGCCTGAGAGGATACCTGAAAGCTCACTGAAAAAACCAAGGCGCTCCCGTACCCAGTGGTAGATCCTGGAATTTGTGACCACACATAGCCGCCTGAAGTAGTCCCGCCTTCCAAAAAGGAGCTTAAGTTGCCTTGCGGCTTTCACATCAAGCCCCTTACTCACCTCTTCCCAAAACCTCTCGCCTTCCCTGTCTATCTCCGGGAAGAGGCAGGAAAGCATCTGGCTTAGGCCCTTTTCCCTTTCCCTAATCCCTTGGGCAAGCTCCTCCTTCATCCTTGAAATTTTGAGCAGTCGCTTTATGTCATTTCTCAAAAGAAGCTTCCACTCGGCCTGTAAGACCATGTCCATCTTCTCCCACCTCTGGCCAAGGAGCTTTAGCTCCTCCATAATCGTTGTAATTTCGCCAAACATGGCAGCACCCTTTGTGGTAACCTGTTCTTGCTGGTTCTTACTGGCCATTGGTACTTCCCCTTACCTTCTTCCAGAAAGCTGTTCAAAGAGCACCTGGCTTAGGCCTATGCCGCGTCCCGACTCGGCGGCCTCCTGGGCAACCTGCTGGTCAAAGAGGCTCGTATAGATGTCTTTTTGAAGCGAGTCGGAAAAGAGGCCTGATTTTGGAATTGCCTTTCTCATCTCCTTGAGCATCATGGTCAAAAAGATGGATTCAACTCCCTGACACGCCTTCTTGAGTCTTTCCGGGTCCCTGGCCTTTAGGTCCGTAACCGTCTCTTTTCCGCCAGTCTGAGAAAGCTCAGGTGTAATCACATTGTTTGAAATCTTCATGCCAAATGCCCCTTCTTAAATTACCTGGATATCTGCCTGCAAAGCGCCAGAGGCCTTAATGGACTGCATTATTGCAATAAGGTCCCTAGGGGTGACCCCCACGGCGTTAAGGGCGGAGACAAGCTCGCCTATGGTTGAGCCATGCTTTAGCACAACGAGCTTTCCCCCACCTTCGTTGACCTTGACCTCGGTGCCCGGTGTGACCACGGTCTGCCCCTGGCGGGAAAAGGGCGCTGGCTGCGATACCTGCGGTGACTCCTTAATCTGTATGCTCAGGTTGCCGTGTGCTACTGCAACCGTTGAAATCCGCACGTCCTTACCCATGACAACAGTGCCTGTCCGCTCATCAAGCACCACCCTGGCCTTGGTATCCGGGCTTATCTCAACGTTTTCGATGGCAGACATGAGGGATACGGGAGAGCCTTCAAACTCAGGAGGCACCCTCACTTTTATGGTCTCTGCATCTATTGCCTTTGCAAAGGGGGCGCCCAGGACGTCGTTTATGGCATCCACGGCACGCCCGACAGTGGTGAAATCGGGCTGGAATAGGTTTATCTTGAGCTCCTTCTTTGCAAGAAGATTCACTGGTATCTCCCGCTCGACAGTTGCGCCGTTTGGGATCCGCCCGGCAGTTGGATGATTCTTCTGGACATTTGCGCCAGCGCCCCCGGCAGAGTAGCCACCAACACTTACCGGCCCTTGGGCAAGGGCGTAAATCTTGCCATCAATGCCCTTAAGAGGGGTAAGTATCAGGGTGCCGCCTAGAAGGCTCTTTGCGTCTCCAAGGGAGGAGACCACCACGTCTATCTTCTGGCCTATCTTTGCAAGAGGCGGCATCTTTGCAGTAACCAGAACCGCAGCCACGTTCTTAACCTTTACCTGGTTGGGATCGATGCTGATGATGCCCATTCTCTCCATGATGTTCCTGATGGACTTTATGGTAAACTTCACCTGGGTGCCATCCCCTGTTCCGGCAAGCCCAACCACAAGTCCGTAACCAACGAGCTGGTTCTCCCTGAGCCCCTGAACAGATGCGATGTCCTTGAGCCTTGCCGCCTTAAGTTCACCCACCTGGCCAAGGCCCAGAAAAAGGGCCAAACAGAACAGGACAATTTTTCCTACCAGAAAATTTCTGGACATCTTCTTCGCCTTGTTAATTTTATCCATATTTCCAAATAGTTAAAATCAAAAACGGGGTTCTGCCTCGTTTTCTCACCCTTGTTGTCTAAAACATTGCAAACTCCAGGCCTTTTAAAATGGCGCTATTATGCCAAGCAGCCTTCCCAGCCATCCCGGGTGCTGCATCTCGCTCAAATAACCGCCTCCCGTGTAGGTGATGCGGGCATCTGCAATCTTTGTGGATGATATCTCGTTGTTATGGTCTATGTCTGCAGGCCGCACAATGCCAGTCAGAATCATGTACTGGGTCTCGTTGTTGATGGTAATCTCCCTGCTTCCCCGGACGAAGAGGTTGCCTCCCGGCAACTTTTTCATCACTCTGACGGAAATGGTTCCAGAAAGCCTGGTATCCCCGGATGTGTTGCCCTGGCTGTCGAACTTGTTCTCTCCAAGCCCACCAATGGCCTTGGTGGCATCCACCTTTTGCCCTGGATAGTGGGGAGAAACCTGCTTGTTGAATTCCAGCCCCAGTATGCCCGTAAGCCCCACATTTACAGAGGTCTTCTTGTCTGTCTTGGTCTTGATGTCCTTTGAACCCTTGAGGTTCTCCTCTATCTTCACCGTTAGAATATCCCCAACCTTCCTGGCCCTGAAATCAGCCACCAGGCTACTTTCCTGGTCAGGGTCAAACAGGGACCCTTCCTGTGGCTGGGATGGAACAATTGGAAGCGGGGCATAGGAGGTTTCATAATTTTTGTTCATGACAGGGGGCTGGTTAATGGCACATCCGCTAAGAAGCGCAAGGAGTACTGCCAAAAGGAAGATATTTCTGTAACCCTTCATCTCTGCCTCCTTAGAAATTAACCAGGACTGTGTTCTCATCCTGTACCCTGGCCACCACAACCCTTTTTGAATCTAGATTCTTCACCCTGACGTAATCACCCTGAGCGCCCCTCTGCTCAACTATTCCGGGCACTGTTATACGCAGGTTTGGGGATGCCGCCACTATAAGGACCCTGCTTCCCCTCTTAACCAGCACAGGCTTTGCCACATCCGTTGCAAGAAGTACCTGGCCCGGTCTGATACTCCTTTTTGCAGCAAGGCCTGAGACCTGGCCCGGGCTGTCGAAAAATCTGCCCCTGAGCTTGCTTATGGGAAGGCGCACAAGGCTGAGATCTCCGGGAAGGATGACCTGCCCCTTTGAAAGGCCGTTTTTCGCACAAAGTATCTTTTTGTAAACCTCAACGTATCCGCAAACCCTGGCCTTTCTTACAGGCCTTCCATCTACAAGTATGGTAGCTACTGCCGAAACCCTTCCCAGATGAAACGCCAAGGCCTCGCTATCAAACTCAAAGGAAACCTTTCCAACATGGACCCATATCCTCTTGGGAAGCACCCTGAGATTTGTTATCTCAACGTCCGCCTCCTTCCATGGCCCCTTTTTCTTGACATAGGTGGAAAAGATATCCTGGAGTCTTTCCGCATCCACAAGCTGGCTTTCTGAGGCCCAACTAGATGCATGAGGGACCAAAGAAAAAAGCATGAAAATAAGGGCCGTGATCATTAAAATAGGGGCCAGCATCCCATTTTTCTTTGCTTTGTAATTAGGTGTTACCTTCACTTTCTTACCTCCAGTGCCACCAGGCTATCTCTTTAGGTTGTTGGCAATCCCCATCATCTCGTCAGCAGTCTGGACTGCCTTTGAATTAAGCTCATAGGCCCTCTGGGTTACGATCATGTCCACCATTTCAAGGACAACGTCCACATTTGACTGCTCGAGAAAGCCCTGGGCGATGGTTCCAAAGCTGTCCGTGCCCGGGTTTCCCTCAATGGGGTCGCCCGAGGCCTCGCTCTGCCTGTAAAGGTTCCTTCCCATGCTTATAAGACCTGCCGGATTTGGAAAGTCCGTTATGGTGAGCTGGGCCTGGGCCAGGGGATTGCCCCCCTGGTCAGATGCGGTAATAAGCCCGTAGGCGTCAATTGTTATGTTCACGGTTCCCTGGGGTACGGAAAACTCGGGCTGGAGCCTGTATCCCTCGGCGGTAACTACGTAGCCGTCCCGATCCAACTTGAATGCCCCGGCCCTGGTGTAGACCTCTTCACCGTTTGCCAGGATCTTAAAGAAACCACGCCCCTCTATTGCCCAGTCCAGGTTGTTGCCTGTGTTTTCGTAGTCGCCCTGGGTGAAAATCTTCTGTATGGCTGCAGGCCTTGAACCCAGGCCCACCTGCATGCCTGTTGGTGTCTGGGTGCCGTCGCCGTTTTCCGTGCCCGGCATCTTAAGCGTCTGGTAAATGAGATCCTCAAAGTCCGCACGGCTCCTCTTGTAGGCGGTTGTCTTGCTGTTTGCCAGGTTGTTTGAAATAACATCAAGGTTAAGCTGCATGCTGTTCATGCCAGATGCGCCTGTCCATAGGGCTCTCATAGACTGCTTCCTCCCTTTTCTATCCTACCCTGCCAAGGCTGTTTGCCGCCTTGTCATCAAGCTGGTCAATGGCCTGGAGGCTCTTTTGTTGGGCCTCGTAACCGCGGTTTAAATCAATCAGATGCACCATCTCCATCATGGTGTTCACGTTTGACATCTCAATGTAACCCTGTTTCACAGGAGAATCTGCTGGACTTGGCCTTCCTGCCGCCTCTGTGGCCTGGAAAAAGTTTCCCCCAAGGCGTTTCAGTTTCTGCGGATCATCAAAGGTAACCACATCAATCTTTGAACTTATGGTGTCATCCACGAAGAAGTTGCCGTCCTCGCTAAGCCAGACCCCGTCTCCAGTAGTATCTTCAAGGGTAATTGGAACGCCGTTTCCAAGGACCGGATAACCCTCCTTGGTCACAAGCTGGTATTTGCTGTTCAGGGTGAAATTTCCCGCCCTTGTATAGATTGGCCCCTTTGGGCCCTGAACCACAAAAAAACCCGGACCGTCAATTGCCATGTCATAGGGGTTGTCAGATTTTTGCAGGCTTCCTGCGGAAAAATCTGCCCAGCCCTGTTCACCTTTTGCCGTCCTGCTGGTCCCGTCCTGCTCCTTCAACAGGTACTCATGGAAGGTTATGCCAGAAGCCTTAAATCCCGTGGTATCCACGTTTGCTAGGTTGTTTGAAGTGACTTCCAGCTTGCGTTCAAGGATCATTGCCCCTTCCAGGGCCTCCATGGCCCCAAGTCGTGAATATGGATGTAGTCCTGTATAAAATGCCATTTCACTGCCTCCTGTGCAGTTAACAGCAAGTCTTGTGCCTGCAACAAAATCTGTCTTTTAAGGCGTATTAAAAACGGGGGAGGAAGAGGAGATGAAAGAAAAGGTCAGGAAGCTGCCTTTTTGTTGAGCTCATAGACCCAGGCAAGGATCTGGGCAACTATCACATAGGTTTCCGGTGGAATTTCAGAGTAAAGATCTAGTTTTGAAAGCACCTCCACAAGATCCGCCTGCTCTTTTATGGGAACGCCTGCCTCTTTTGCGATCTCGATTATCTTTTCGGCTATGCTGCCCTGACCCTTGGCGGTGATCCTTGGGGCGCTGTCCTTTCCAGGTTCGTACCTCAAGGCAACGGCGCTTTTTTTCTTCTTGGTCCTCTTTTTCATGGGTGATCAGGTGACAATGTGGAGCCCTGAAGGCCCGTCTTCTAAGAACATATCTGAGATGGTATCCGCTCCTTCAAGACGCGGCGCAACCTCCATGTCCGCAATTTTAAAACCTGCACCCTTTAACGACTGGGAAAGCTCAAAGAGCCCCTTTCTAACCACCTGCACCCTGTCCTCTTCTGCCCGGATGTAAACGGAAAGGCTCTCATCCCTTTTGAGCAGGTGAATATCAAGCTCACCAAGGTTTTTAAGGCTAAGGTCAAAGACCAGGTGAGACACCTCTGCCCCTTTGTCTGTCTTTTCCGGTTCGGTCTCTTTCCAGAACATCCACTGCCCTGCCCCTTGAAAGTGGGAAAGGAAAAAGGGCATGATGAAAAGTTCCATTCCCTTCTGTGCAAGCTGCATCTGAAGATGCTGGCTAATATCAAGCTGATCCAGAAAGGCCCTTGCAAATTGATGAACGGCAGCATCTTTGTTCGGGGCCATTGCCGTTTTGTGTGTCCCGTCCCCGGAACGCTCATTTGGTTGATCCACGCGGGGGTCTACCCGGTGAAGACCTTGCCGTGGTGTTTCCCTTAAAGACTGATTGTCTTTTAAGGGTGTTTCTCCACTATCCAACCCGGCCTTTCCAGGTGCCGTGGCTTGAGACGACTCCAAGGATGCCTTGGAAAAGGCCTCGTCCTGGCCCTTTTGTGCCAAGATGTCATTTGGACCTTGTCCCTCAACATTCTTTAAGATGTGTCTTTGTGCCTGCCGGCTGACCTTTCCAGGAAACATGGCATTGACCTGTCCCTTTGGCGCACCTTTTCCTGACTCGCTCCTTCCCGCAGGGATTATTGAGCCTTCCTGTGAAAAAAGCTCGCCATGACTCCGTACGTCACCTTCTCTTAAAAGGGAAGCCTTGCCACCTGCATTTTCACTGGAGATATCTTCTCCCTTAACGCCCAGGTATGTATTGCCGGTTACGCCCCTCTTTCCGCCACCAACACTATTTTCATTTTTATCTGTTACGTTGGGAAAAGGCCTTGATTCCGAAGAAACCGCGAGGTCTTTTTCAGAAAAAAAGCTATCCTTTGATAGAGGCTCCGTTTTGACACCAGGAGCTTGCCCCCTGTTTTCACTGCCCTTAACCTTTAAAGGGCCTTCTTCTTTCTTTCCATCTGATAAAGGGGCATTAGTGGTATTTAAAGAAAAAGTCCTTTGCAATGGCTTTTTGCCATGAACGCTTTCGGCTGACCTTGAAACAGCCTGTGTATCGGCCCCTTGGCCTTCGCCTTTTATTGGAGCATCTCCTTTCAAGGAAAGGGTCCCTTCCTTCCCAGGCGTGTCAGTCTTTAAAATGCTATCTTGAGATTTTTTACTGTCTCCTTGAAGGCCTTGTGAAAAGGCCTCCTGGCCCTTTTCATCGCCAGATAACACAGCCCTTAAAAGACGTATTCCCGCCTCAACGGAAACTTTTACTGCCTGCTCCACATCTTTTGCACCCTGCCATTGACCCTTGTCACCTCCCATTTCAAAAAAGGTCATGAGCCTTGACAAGGCATCATTCTTCAAAACCTGCTCACCCTCACCCTGGGAGGAAACAGGGGTGTTTTCAACACCAGCAAGCAGACTTCCAAGTGCCTTTAAGCGCGAAATGTTTGCCCTTGAAAGGGCCGTAAGCCCCCTTAACCTTCCTCCGGGGCCACTATTCTCAAGACTCCAGGATTCAAGCCTTACCCTGGCAGGCGTACCTCCCTGGAGGACTCTTAGCTTCACCATGGCGCCCCTTGGTGCATCAAGCTCCCCCTTTGCAGTCAAAAGGCCCCTGTCCGTCTCTATTTCAAAGACACCGCCTTGGGCCTTTAAAAGCCTTCCTGTTACCACCTGGCCAGGCTCAAGCCCTGTCTTTTGCCCTGCCACCTTTCCTTCCTTTACCTTGGAGGTGGCATCGCTTGTGTCGATATTTTTTTGCAGTATCCCCAGGAGATACGAAGATATGGAATTCATAGGGCCTTTGGCTATTTGAAGAGTCTTATTTATTTATCGGAATGTTTCTGGTTTCAAATCAATTTCATATTAGTTCCTGGCCGCCTGTATTGCCGTGATCGCAACGGTATTTGCCACGTCCTCAACAAGGCATCCCCTGCTAAGATCGTTCACAGGCTTTTTCAGCCCCTGAATGACGGGCCCTATGGCTATGGCATTTGATGAACGCTGAACCGCCTTGTAGGTGTTGTTTCCAGTATTCAGATCAGGAAATATCAGTACGGTTGCACGCCCGGCAACCTTTGACCCTGGGGCCTTTTTCCTGGCAACCTCCATGTCAACTGCGGCATCGTACTGAAGGGGCCCATCTATGAGGAGATCAGGACGAAGCTGCCTTGCAATCCTGACTGCCTCCTTGACCTTTTCCACGTCCTTGCCCTTGCCCGATTCACCTGTTGAGTATGAAAGCATTGCCACCCTGGGCTCTATGCCAAAGGCAGCAGCAGTGTCTGCAGAGCTTATGGCAATTGCGGCGAGTTCCCGGGCATTGGGATCAGGGTTCACGGCACAGTCCCCAAAGACCATGACCTTGGTGGGCAGACACATGAAAAATACGCTGGAGGCAATGAGCACGCCAGGCTTTGTCTTTATTATCTGGAAGGCCGGTCTAAGAACGTCCTGGGTGGCATGGGCCGCCCCTGAAACCATCCCGTCAACAACATCGTTATAGACGAGCATGGTGCCAAAGTAGTTAACATCAAGCATGGCATCCCGGGCAGCATCCATGGTAACACCCTTGTGCCTCCGCATTTCATAGAACTGTTCAATGAATTTGGGAAGAAGAGGGGAGGTTGTGTGGTCAATTATATCAACGTCTGGAAGCTCGACCCCCAGGATGGATGCCCTCTCAAGGACCTCATCCTTCTTGCCAAGCATGGTTATGTCAACCACGTCCCTGGTGCGCAGTATCTCGGCGGCCTTCAGAATCCTGTCATCGTAGCTTTCAGGAAGAAGGATGCGCTTTTTCTGTTGCTTTGCCCATTCAAAGAGCCTGAACTCAAACATGAGAGGTGTAACAATCTCAGATGGACTAAGCTTAAGCCTCTTTTTTATCTCGTCTATGTCCACCCTGGATTCAAAGACCCCAAGGGCAAGCTCCACCTTTTTGGGGATATCCGGCCTTATTAAGGGGGTGACATTGCTTGCATTAATTGCAGCAGTAAAGGTGTCTGTTTCTACACCTATTATGGGAATGGCCCTGTTCCTTATCCCTTCAATAAGCCTGGTGACACGTCTTCCCGGTATGAGTCCCCCGGTCAGCAGAATGCCCGCTATGTTTGGAAAGGCCTTTGAAAAGATGGTTGAAAGGGTGCCAACCACTATGTCTTCCCTGTCCCCCGGAGTAATGATGAGGTCTCCGTTTTCTATGTAGGAAAGGTAATTGTCCAGGGTCATGGCAGCGACCTTGAACTGTGTGGCTATGCGGTTGAGGCTCTCCCTTTCACCGTAGATGAAGCGGCAGCCCAGCCCTTCCATAATTTCCCCCACTGTAGGGGAAGAAAGCTCCTTAACATCGGGAATTACATAGACAGGCGCAGACTCCTCCGGCTGGTTCTTAAACACCTCCTGGAGCTTTTTGAGGCAGTCTGGCCCAACACGGTTCACCACAGTTGCAAGGTGAAAGCAGCCCTCCTCCTGAACCGTCTCTTCTGTAAGCCTTACCTCTTCCACTATCTCCTTGAATTTTTGGCCCCTTCCTGAAATGACGCCCATCAGGCCTGCACCTAGGTTTTTGGCGATGTTTATATTGGCGTCCACATCAAAGCCCGAGCTTATACCCGAGGATTCAAAACCCTCTATTATCATGAAGTCGTAGTTGCCCTTTATCCTGTTGTACTTTTCAAGAATGGCCTGAACCATTTCCTTGAATCTGCCCTCTGCCCCAAGGGCCTGGACCTCATCCACCTTGAAGACGTGGGCATCCTGGTATGAAATATCCAGGTTGTACCTTGTAAGGATCAGATTGAGATCGTTATCAGGCTCCTGTTCAGACCTTATCACGGGCCTGAAAAAGCCCACCCGGCTTAACTCTCTGGAGATGAGCTCCATCATGCCAAGAGTCACCATGAGCTTCCCGGCCCGGGGCTCAAGGGAGGTTATGTAAATGGCCTTCTGATCCTGTTTTCCGCCCATGATTTCACCTTTTTTATGGAAATTTTTGAGAGACGACCTGCCCATGATTATTTAATATACAGATTACTGCCTGCCGTGTTAATGGTGGTGAGCCTTTTATGATTTGTCAAAGGGGAGCAGCGTGTTCAAAAAATTCTTTCTAAATATCAAGGAGCGTCTTTACATCTTTAATTACCTTGGCTCTCTCCTTGTTATTACCGGGCTTTTCATGCTCCTTCCCCTGATTCCCATATTCATTTATGAGGAGGAGCAGAGCCTTTTTACCTTTATTCTACCTGCTGCCTTCAGCCTTGTCGTGGGAGGGGCCCTTCAGTTTCTCTTCCCCTTAAAAAACCCTTCGGTACGCGGGGCCATGGTGATTACAGCTCTCGGCTGGTTGATTGTTGGCATAATAGGCGGATTCCCATACATGATCGGGCTTCACAAGGGCTTTGTAGATTCCTTTTTTGAATCGGTGAGCGGATTTACCACAACTGGGATCACCGTCTTTGAACACCTTGACTCCATGCCAAGGTGTATCCTTTTCTGGCGCGCATTTACCCAGTGGCTTGGCGGCATTGGGATACTCTCATTTTTCATGGCCGTAAGCTTCAGGGGAGGAAGCATTGCTGCGGCCCTTTTTAGCGCAGAAGGCCACAAGGTCACGGTTGCACGTCCAGCCCCTGGCATATTTCACACCCTGGTAATCCTTTGGAGCATATACGGGCTCTTTTCCATCCTCTCCTTTTTCCTGTTTCTCCTTGGTGGCATGACTACCTTTGACGCCATAACGCATTCGTTTACGTGCATTTCAACCGGGGGGTTTTCTACCCACGATGCCAGCTTTGCCTTTTGGCAGAAAAACCACATTGGCCACCCCTGGTTCATAGAATTTTCAGCAGTGGCAATAATGCTTGCAGGAGGCGCAAACTTTCTTATCCACTACAAGGTCCTTCAGGGAAAGATAAAGGCCATATTCCAAGACTTTGAGATGAAATGGTACTGGGCATTTACCCTCACTGCCCTTTTCCTCATTATGCTGGATCACCTTGTGGCCTTTGCCAGGGTGGAACCCATTGACATTCCGGACCTTTTCAGGATATTCAGGGTCTCCATTTTCCAGGTAAGCTCGCTCATAACCAGTACCGGCTACCTTACTGTTGACATAAATTCTCCGTTTTTCCCAGTACTCAGCAAACAGATACTCCTTACCCTCATGATAATTGGCGGATGTATTGGCTCAACTGCCGGTGGTATCAAGGCCATGAGGGCCGGAATCCTTTTCAGGCTCTTCTGGCTTGAACTAAAGAGGCTGGTGATGCCCAGAAGGGCCGTTCTGCCCCTTGTAATATCCGGCAGGATTCTTGACCCTGATGAGATACACAGGGTTGCAGCCGTTGTCTGGGGCTGGCTCGTAATTGTAATGGTCGGGGCATTCATAACAGCCTTTTTCTCAAACCTTGGCCCGTGGCAGGCCCTTTCAGGCATGGCCTCAGCCATGGGAAACATGGGGCCCTTTTACTTTTCCGTGCACAAGATGGCGAGCCTAAGCTGGGTAATTAAACTCACATACATATTTGGAATGCTGGCTGGCAGGCTGGAGATACTTCCCCTTGCAGTGCTTGCCGCTATAGCCTTCAGGAGGTTGTAATGTACATCGTAATTGCCGGAGGCGGCATTGCCGGCTCATCCATAGCCAACAAGCTCATTGACAGAAAACACGACGTGGTGATCATAGACAAGGACAAGGATGTATGCAAGGAGCTTTATGCAAACTACGGCATCGTGACGGTAAACGGGGATGCCAGAAAGATCGAGGTGCTCAAGGAGGCAGGCATACAGAGGGCAGAGGCGGCCCTTGGAACCCTTTATCTCGATGCAGACAATCTCACCTTTGCCCTTCTAGCCCACAGCGCCAAGGTTCCAAGGATTCTTGTTAAGATGCGTGATCCTGCCTACCAGGAGGCATACATGGTTGCAGGGGTAAACAGCATATGCGACATGAGCTCCATGTTCACCAACAAGGTGCTTATAGAGCTTGAAAGCCCACAAATAAAGGTGGTAACTACCATTGAACGCGGAAAGGCGCTACTTGTGATGTTTGAGCTTCCCCAAACACTCCCCTCTGAGGGCATCAGGGTGCAGGACATCGTTAAGGACCCAGCATTTGCCTCTGACTGCGTCTTTGCGGGGGTTGTTGATGAAAAGAAAGAAAAGATTGTACTTCCCAGGGGAAGCGACAAACTTTACCCCGGTAACAAGGTCTTTATGGTGGTAAACAAGAAGGGCCTTTCAGCCATTGGCGAATATCTAAAAAGGGTGCAGGAGAGAAAGAAGCACGGGCTGTAATCTGGAAGCCAGATGCATTTTATGGTAACTTAAGAGAACAAAATCAAAGTGGTTTCGGTTTTCTTTGGATTTTGTCAGAACCTTGTAATTCAGAGGTTTTTCCATGTATTCCTTTCATCTCATTGCCGAAAAACGTATTAAGGAGGCCATGCAACAGGGCCAGTTCGACAATCTTCCTGGAAAGGGCAAGCCTTTGGTCTTTGAGGACGACTCCATGATCCCTGAGGATCTTAGAATGGCCTACAAAATCCTGAAAAATGCTGGTTTTATTCCGCCTGAACTGCAGACAGAGAAAGAAATACGGCAGGCAGTGGATCTTCTTGAAAACCTTGAGGATGAAAAACAGCGCTACCGTCAGGTCACCAAGTTAAACGTCCTAATAACCAAGATGAACATGATGCGCAAAAGGCCCATAAAC
>Ga0256832_1001954_pt1 | contig 14016 bp, 11 predicted proteins | sample 134614metaG_FD_190534 | JGI IMG/M metagenome (GOLD analysis project Ga0256832, IMG submission 190534) | Hydrothermal vent microbial communities from Lau Basin, Pacific Ocean - 134-614 | ecosystem: Environmental > Aquatic > Marine > Hydrothermal vents | place: Pacific Ocean: Lau Basin | collected...
AATCCCGGCCCATCTGACCCTGGATTTCGATCTGGAGGCCACCAATGCGGTGGACTTCACTGATCCCACGTCCCCCACGGTGACCGTGGAACCCATGTTGCTGGCCGAGCTGGACGTGGAGAAATTCAAGACCCATCGCCTGCGCGGCCCGCTGGCCGACGTGGACGTGGCCAACAACCGCTTCGAGGTGATCCTGCGGCCCTTCCATCACCCGTTGCGTGACAACGACCGTCGCCGCCACTTCGGTACCCTGGATGTGGTGGTGGACGATACCACCGTCTACGACATCGACGGCGTGGGCTACGAGGGTCAGGCGGGCCTCCAGGCCCTGGATACCCTGCCCACGTTTGCCGCCACTGTGGTGGTGGGCGAGGTGAAATTCAATCCGCGGCGTTTCGAGGCCAGCGAGGTGTATGCCGGTTCCTCCGTGCCCGGCGGCACCCAGGACGTGGTCACCGGCAATGTCATCGCCCGTAACGGCGACGTGCTCACCGTGAAGGGCGCCACCCTGATCCGCGCCGGCGGTAGCGTGGTGTTCAACGACGAGGTGACAGTGAATCTCGGCGGGATGACCACCGTCAAGCGCCAGCTGGACCTCGCCGGCAGTTACGGCATCGGTGACATCTCCGTGGGCCAGCGGGTGCGCATCTTCGGCACCCTCACCGATCCCATGGCACCCCAACTGGAGATGGATGCCGGGGTGAACAACGAGGGCCGGGTGCAGATGCGCTTCACCACCCTGCGTGGCACCGTGGTGGGCATGGCGACCATCCAGATCGTGCCGCCACCCCAGGTGCCCCTGGTGATGAACCTGCAGGCCATCGATGGCCGCAAGGTGGCGCTGTTCGATTTCGCCGGAACCGGCATCGATGCCGCCAATGACGCCGACCCGCTGCTCTACGAGATCGACACCGGCAGCCTGGATGTGAGCCGCCTGGCCGACGGCAAGCCCATCAAGGTGCGCGGTTTCGTGCGGCCCTTCGGCAGCGCCCCGGCGGACTTCACCGCGCAGACCGTGGTGGATGTGAGCGCCCTGCGCGGGGTGTTGGCGGCCAACTGGGAGCCTGCCTCGAATACGGCCATCAGCGTGGATACAACCGGCCTGGCGCTCAGTCTGGATTGCGCGGCGGACTTCCACTATCTGGTGCGTGGCCGGGTAGTGACGGATCTGTGCGCCACCGGTACCGGGCTGGACGGCACGGCGCGCATCGAACCCTTTGCTGACGGCGAGGGTGTGTATCTCATCGCAGTGGCCGATGTGCTGGTTCTGCACACCACGTTTGCGGATTTCAGCGCCGACCTGGCCAATCGTCTCGGCGGCGGGGCGGCGGTCCGTCATTTGGGCGCCCGGGGCAGCTTCGATGATGCCAACGCCACCCTGCAGTCGCGGCTGGTGGAGGTCAGTCTGCAATAGCGCGGAAAAGCACAGGTGAAAGGCGGAAACGGGCGGCCCGGGTCGCCCGTTTTTGTTATGCTGCTGTGATGATCCATCAACAGATTCTGAGCATCACCACCCCCGGCCGAGGCAGCAACAGCATCACCCGCGAGGTGCAGGATGTGGTGGTGCAAAGTGGTATCGAGACCGGCCTGTGTCATGTATTCATGACGCACACCAGTGCTTCACTGATGCTGTGTGAAAACGCCGACCCCGATGTGCGCAACGATATGGAATCCTTCATGGCACGCCTGGTGCCCGACGGCGACCCCCTGTTCCTGCATCGCGACGAGGGCCCGGACGTACGGGTTATATAAGGGCTGAATTCCAATATGGGCATATGTCGCAAATATGGACACAGGAAGTTGCTGCTAGGAGACTAACTTGACGGCAGGTGGGAATAGGAGTTTTTCTCTTATTATCAATTTGTTAGCTTTATTTGCAGGCGGCAAATACTAGCTTGTTGAGGATTGTGCGGCTATTTGTGAGTCGCCTTCTGAATAATCTTAAGTATTTCTTTTTGCTCAGGTATTGAAGCCTGAGCCCACAATTCAATTATGTTGGCCAGTTCATCCTCTTCACAGTAGAAATATGCGGTAGGTAGACTTAAAACATCTGCTATACGCTTTACCGTCCCAAAGTCGGGGGAATGTTTTTCCGTTTCATACTGGTTCATTCGTGCACTGGCCGAGAACTGGTCTATCCCAGCTTTAATGCCAAGAGTTTTCTGTGATAAGCCAGCTTTAGTGCGGGCGATTTTCAATCGACGACTTATAGGGGATCTTTTTCTTTCAGGCAAAACACGAATCTCATTAGCAAAACGGCAGCTAAGAGATTCTTAGTATTTTGCTTGCCTGAATACTAAGGAATCCTTAGTATTTGACGAAGTGAGGCCTGTCTTGAGGTGATTGATAGGCTTTTTTGAAGGGGGTGATATCCAGTTGGCCGCTAGAAATTAAGGTAGATGAAATGTTTGAGACCCACAAAAATGCTGAACTCAAAGTGGAGCCAGTTTTTTCTGAGCCAGGTATTCGACGGTGGTGATACGTAATAAATCCTCTACATACTCATTGGTTTCATGTCACTTATGAGAAGTGCAAAACGGAAGATGTAGCACTAACTCAGATTATCTTCTTGTCAGATCTAGAACAGCTCGAAGAATTCAGCAGGTTAAAGGAAATTAAGATTCTTCAGGTAGATCTGGTTAGTCCTAAATATATGAATGGTGCAAGCGGCTGGAAGATGGAACCACTAAAAGAAATTTGGCAAGCCGAGGAACCGTATAATAAAGGACAGCCTGCATACGTGTTTGTACTGAGTAGTAATACAAAGTATGTATATTCTGCATTGGATACTCCAGAGCGGGAGTTGATAGACAAGAAGGTTATTTTTCTAGCGCCGGAATAGGCGCATGCCAAAGGTTTTAGAGCAATTCTTTGGGGCGACTTACGATAAAAGCGAAAAACTTCAGGTATGGTTGCTACAAGTCATAGGCCATGAATCTTATCTCTTTGTATAAGGATTTCATCAATATTTCGGTTACAAGCATCGAGCGTTTCGATCATCCCATTTAGTTCTTTTTTGGCTAATAAGCTGAACTCATGAAGTAGTTCAATTTCATCTTGTGTTATTCCCGAAAGGTAGAGTTCCACAGCCTGCCGAATTTCCTCTGAGAGAGTGGTACCCCTTTCCTTGGCGCGATGCCGAAGAGCATCTTTCTGTAGTGGGTCAAGATAGATTTGTGTAAGCACACGTTTAGTCATAATGTGTTTTATTAAGGAGTTGTTTGGCATCACTGGTTCAGCAGGATCTCAGACATATTATCGAGTTTGGCTTTTACAGATTGCCATTCTGGCATAAGCAGTCCAAGCAACCTGTAAAAATTCGGACTGTGGTTGTGCTCTTGTAGATGGCAAAGCTCATGCAGTATGACGTAATCAATGCAGTCGCGGGGTGCTTTAACGAGGTGGGGGTTAAGGATGATATCGCCTTTGGGTGAGCAGCTACCCCATTGTCGTTTCATGGTTAGTAGGCGAACCTTTGGAGGTGATTCTCGTGCCCATGGCACCTGTTCAATCAGTAAGTCCAGCCGACGCTGAAATGTGGTTTTTGCATGTGCCTTGTACCATTCCCAAAGCAACTCTTTAACTGCATCGGGTGATTTATTCGGTGTCGATACCTTAAGGCAACCTCTCAGTAACTTTACTTCTGCTGCCAACCGGGGCGCATGATTGACTTTCAGCATGTAGCGGCGGCCCAGGTAAAAGTGGCTTTCTCCACTAATATACTTGCGTGGCAATACCTCATGCTGACGTTGCCGGATTTCTGCCAGATGCTTGACTACCCAGCGTGCTCGCTTACTGACGGCCTGTCGTATCTCTGTGGAGTCAGTGTCTTCTGGTGCGTCAACCTGTACGGAGCCGTTGGGGTGGATATGTATGGCAATCTTCCGTCGCCGTAGTTTTTCTCGCGGCGATAGATAGATTACCTTATAGTGGAATTCATCGTCCCCATATCGGCATTTTAGTTGGGTCATCGTCTCAGGAATCCTGTTTCGCCAGCCCAAGGCGTGTGATCTGAAAAATCTGTTCGATGACTTCCTTGGCCTTTTCCATGCCGATCAGCTTGAATAAGGCTGGCAACAGCTTCTTGCGGATCTCGGCTTCGATATTTTGTGGGTTGAGTGAATGCTCGGCCACGGCTTTATCAACTATCTTGTCGATATTCAGAGCCTGATCGATATACAATTGATGGTCTTCATCTGTAATATTCTCAAATACATCGTTACCCAGTACGACTCTGAATACACCGTAATAAGCACGGGCATGGGGGTTCTCAGCCAGAGATTCCGGTATATCCGGCACAGCTTTTTTTTCTACCTGTTCTTCCAGATCCTTGAACAGAGCATACTGCTTGTAGGGATGTTCAAATTGCGCCTCCGCTTCCTTGATAGCCGCTTCGAGTAATTCAGAGAAGACTTTCTGCGCATAAGGATCATCCTGAAGGTCCTGCTCGATGGTTTTCTTGATCCGGGTGCGGATGATGTCGGTTTCGTTACGGGTCTTTTCTTCAGACCAGTCGGTCGGGTCATCCTTTTTACCCAGCTCATTGACGAGGTAAATGCCCTCGGGTTCCTTGATATCTTCACCGACCACATGCTTGTCGATAATCTTTTTGATGCGTGCCGCATAAGCAGAATAATCCACGGTCTCACCCGCATCCTGTAAGGTAATGCGTCTCAGGTTGGTAAAAAACTTCAGATCACGTTTGTAGGTTTTAATATCCTCTTCAGTGAAGCTGCTATCCTCATAAAAACTGGCTGAACCCAGGGCGATTTCCAGGCAACGGCTAAAGTCTTTCAGTGCTTCATAAAAATCATCCCGGACTTTCTGACGCGTGTCATATAATTCGCCCGTCTCATCTTTTTCGTATTGGGGAATAAGCACCTGCCGAAACTGTTCGAGATCACCACGGTTTTTCACATCCTTGAATAGCGCCCACAAGGATTCATGCAGCATGGGCAGTTTTTTATACTCAGTGCTTGTCTGCCGGTAAAGTCCGGCAAGGTCGTCGATATCGAAGCCACCCTGAGTACGTTCTTCGAGTTCCTGATAGGCTTCCAGAGCCGTATCCAGTTCTTTCAGGATGCCACGATAGTCGATGAGCAGGCCAAACTGCTTTTGATCATGCAGGCGGTTAATACGGGCAATGGCCTGGATAAGATTGTGATCTTTCAGTGGCTTGTCAATGTAAAGCACCGCATTGCGGGGTTCATCAAAGCCGGTGAGCAGCTTGTCCACCACAATAAGGAGTTGTGGATCGTCCTCCTCAGCAAACCGGCGCACCACTTCCTTTGTATAGGTTTCATCATTCTGGTTGCCCACATTGTCCTGCCACCACTGCTGCAATTCCGGCAACTGGCTCTCATCGACCTCGATATGGCCTTCACGGGTATCGGGTGGGGAGATCACCACAGCGGTGGACAAGAGTCCAATTTCATCCAGATACTTTTTATAACGTATGGCCGAAAGTTTACTGTCCGTTGCCAGTTGCCCCTTCATGCCATCAGGAATATTTTTAGTAAAGTGGTCTGAGATGTCGTGAGCAATCAGTTCAATACGGCTTTCCGATTGGTAAACAGCGCCTTTTTTGGCAAATTTCTTTTTCAGATCGGCCTTTTGTTTGTCTGCCAGCCCTTCGGTAATGCGATCAAACCAGTTGTCGATTGCCCTGGCATTGGTACCCAGCTCCGGGATGCGCTCCTCATAGAGCAGCGGTGTTACCGTGCCATCCTCCACAGCGCGTTGCATGGTATAGGCATGCAGGATAGGACCGAATTTGTTGGTGGTCTTGTCCTTGTGCAGTAGCGGCGTTCCGGTGAAGGCGATAAAGGCGGCATTGGGCAGGGCCTGGCGCATGCGCTGGTGGGTTTCTCCCCCATGACTGCGGTGCCCTTCATCCACCAGTACGATAATATCCGAGCTTGGGTTATGGCATTCCGGCTGTTTGGCCGCCGTGGCGAATTTGTTGATAATGGAGAACAGAATCCGCTCATTGCCTTTACCGATACGCTCGGCCAGATCCTTACCGGTACGTGCTTTTGCCCGCTCAATGTCACGGGCTGTTGCCAGTGCCCCGGCATTGGCGAATACCTTGCTGAGCTGATTCTCCAGATCAATCCGGTCGGTCACCACAACAAAGCGACACTGTTTCAAGGCCTCATGCAGAATCAGCGCCCTGGCCATAAAGACCATGGTGAACGACTTGCCTGAGCCGGTGGTGTGCCAGATGACACCACCTTCACGGGCGCCATGTGTATCCTTTTCGCTAACGCGCTCGATAAGACGCCCGATTCCAAAGTATTGCTGGTAGCGGGCAGCAATCTTGCCGCTGCGTTTATCAAACAAAATAAAGAAGCGGATAAATTCCAGCAACCGATCCGGGCGTAGCAGGCTGATGAGCAGGCGATCCTGCCCGGTGGGCAGCAGCTTGCCCTGGGCACGTTGCTCATCAAAATACTGGCGCATCCAATGGGAGCGATGGCCGAAAAGCGCCTTTTTCTGAGTATCATCAAGCTCGCTGTTCTTGACCTGGTCAAAGACGGTTTTATCCAGATCTTCTTCCCGCCACAGTGCCCAGAATTTTGCCGGTGTGCGGGTGGTGCCATAACGGCCATCCAGGCCATTGACCGAGAGCAACAACTGGGAATAGGCAAACAGGTTCGGAATCTCGGCCACACCCTGATTACGGAGTTGCTGGGAGATGCCTTCCTTGATCATGTCCTTGTGAGGGTTGTGGGGATCAGGGCGTTTGGCTTCGATCACCACCAAGGGAATACCATTAACGAAACAGACGATATCCGGACGGCGCAGGCCGGTGCCTGATGTATTCAGAACCTCGAACTCATCGGTGACATGAAACTGGTTGTTCTCGATATTATTCCAGTCGATAACAGGAATCGTCGGCTGTGCCTTCTTGCCATCAATAAACTCGGTAACGGTAATGCCCAGGGTTAAACGGTCATAGAGCCGTTCATTGGCTGTCAGCAGCCCTTCACCCAGACCGGGAGAGGCAAGCTGGCGCACGATTTCATCAATGGCATTATTGGAAAGGGGGTATTCTTTTCCCTTCCAGTTGAAATGGCGCTTGCGCAGCTCACCGATCAATACCTCCCGCAGCAAAACCTCGCCGGTATTGCCACCACGCTGTTTCATGGCCGCTTCAGGGGGCAGGTAGGTATAACCCATGCTCATCAACACCTGCAGGGCAGGAATATGGGAGCTGAAAAGTTCTCTGGTTTCGGGGATCATTGCACTCTCCCCGTTGAAGTTGATCGCGCCAGTACAGCCGGCATAAAAAAACCACCAAGGTTGCGCGTAGAGTATGAACCCCATAGGCGTGGCGGTTGTGTTTGTTGGAAGTGTAATTGAGCCGGACTGGTTTGCAACACATTCTGCTGTTTCAACGTGCAGTCTGTGGTGCTTGTTTGGAAAAACAGGCCAACCGGGTGATTTTGTAACTTGTTGATATGGAACGTATTATTCAGGCGTTCGCCAATAGTGGCCTTGGGTTTCTGATTCATTTCAACGTCTGTCTTCCGCTTTACAAAATGGGACTGATGAGCCATACTCGAGTCAAATGTTCCCCCCCAATGACAAGAGCCCCATCGGCTCTTACCGCAAGGTATAGTTGGGGGGGTCGCTTTTTTTGCCTCCCAGAATTCCATCAGTAGTACCATCGGGTTCCCGTCCTGAAGATATCAAACTCGCTGTGTAATGCCTCCCTGATATGGTCGTAATAGCGCGTTTCGCCCGAATCCCATTTCCGATAGATAGCCCAGTTACAGTAATCAGCGACTTGTAGGCCATAGTGAGAGCGGGATGCCTGGTGCAATACGCGATACTTCACGCCTGCCGGCAACATAGTCTTCAATGCCTGTTTGACACCTTTTTCCACTGCCTTGCGCTTTTTCTGATGAGGGATAGTGTCGGTAATCACGATGATTTCGCTGTAGTCACTCAAACACTCAAAAAGATGCTTGAGCAAATACCCAAGCATTTCCGGATAGAAGCGATGATCGGCCCGTAATGCCGGCCCAGTTTTAGCTTTCTCGACGATCAGACTGTCAACACGCAGACTTTTTCGTAGGCTATATAAAATGCCAAACAAACGATCACGAAGATAACGGTTGTCATCAGCGCAGTGGAAAAATTCTACATCCCGACCGTACTCCAGTAATTCATGCCGGTAATCATCCCAGGGATCGCGTACCGCAAATGGGCGATACATGGCAACGCTGGTCAGGGTAAAAAAACGTGTACCCGTGGGCGAAAAATCGAAATTCCCCCCTTCATCCAGAAAAATATAAAGGCAGTTTTTGGCCGTTTCTGTTGTCGGATTACCCATGTTCTATCGCAATCCCTCGGGAGTAACACTCTTTTGACTAAGGCTATTACTTCGAGTCAGATCCGGCTGTGGGTAAACATAGCCAAGCTTGATCGACATCTCTGAGCTGGTGCAATAGAAACTGTATTGTTTATGAATCCTAAGGGCGCTGTTTTTCATGAAAACGCACCCTGATTATATGTAACTGACCAGTTATATCCTTGGTCTTTTGTGTAACTATAGAGTTCTAACGAACCGTGTACATTATCTTGGTAGCACTTTCCGATATTGATGCACATTGATGACTGTGCTGCTACAAACAAGTGAATTCTATTAGCGTTCTTACTAAGAATGTTTAATACGACAGACAATTCGCTCAATAATTGTTCTTGAAGTGCCTCATTGCTTAATTTATCCAACCCATAACCCAAGGAGTGTTTTAATATCACAGTTGAGTCCCTTAGAGTCTCTGGTAAATCTTTACGGGAAATCTCGAAAGTATAGGATAATGCAACTCCTAGCTCTTGATTATCACCACTCACCAACTCTTCCAATGCGGTTAAATATGGCTGTCCTTCATTATCTTGGACACAGTGGGTGACTGTTGTATCTGTGGTTGTATCGAGTAAATGCCACTTGTTACCGCCGGGAGAGTTTCTCGAGTGGTCAAGGACTCGCACCGTATTATGGGCATTCCTCAGTAATGACCCAAGTACAAACAAATATGGAAAACTTCCAAGAGCTGCCAAATATATTTTTGGTGCATCTCTATGCTTGGTCTTTTCCTCAAATAAGTGCCGGTAATAATTGAGTTTGTCTAACAGGATGTTTTTATCATACGAGTTTATTTCCCCTAATATTTCAGGCCTAACGAATCCTCGTTCGGCTAATGGCAACGCCATGACTGGTGGGTTATCATCCATATTCTTCATGCCTTGGCCATAATAAAGAACGGGTGGATGGCTGTTCATCTGAAAGTATCTAAAACCGATCAGTGACAATCCGACTAAACTTCCAATAGCGGCAATAAATGTACAAACAATGGAAACTGTATTGGCTAGAGATACAGATAGGTTCAGATAGGAAATAGTTAGCTCTGGAAAAATCCCTGAAATTGATGCAAAACTAATAAAGAATATTGTTTTTCCGGTCCTAAGCCACGGGTCACCCTTCCAGAGGTTTATTAAGCGTTCAATAATATTCCACGTTCTACTCACGACGCTCTACCTTCTTCAACTCAACAAACCCATCGCCATTGGGAATGAAAATACTGTCTTCTTTCGTGCCGATAATTGCAAAACAAAAATGCTTCAAGGGTGGGTTTGCATTAACACAGGTTTTCCATCCAGTCTTGTCTGGGCTTGAGAACGAGGGCTTGTGCTCCGGGTGAGTGTGCCATGTGCCCAAAAAGCATTGCTGCCCACCTGAGTTCATATGTAAACGATCCAGCTCAACTTGATGGCCTTTATCCCTCATGTGAAAATGAGTACGTCCCCTCCCATCCTTGGAAAATGGCTCCGTCACAGCCTCAATCCATATCCTGGATCCATCCTCATCTATGCGTCCAATTAGTATTCCGCAGGCTTCAGTATCACTTGCACTCCGCTGGCGGTATTTGTCCCAAATGCCTTCAACAGTTACTAATACTTGAACAATCCTTCCATGGCCCGTATAAGTGGCTCCAATGCCTGATTTATGACAACAAGGGCATCCCGCTTGTTTTAGTGGAAATATAGTCACCGCACCTTCTTTCCCAGAAAGATCATCATTAAAAGAAAGCCCAATTCCTTTGGCATCTTCATCAGAACCTATCCAAGACATTTTTGTTGATTCATTTTGTAGGCCAGTCAATGAGTTAAGCGCCAACCTGCTTGCCATGACCGCTGTTTGTAATGCATCCAAGTGAGAATATGGAAGAAATAGTGTGCCGCACCCTCCAATGTCTTGGGTTACGGGTTCATTGGCCATTAAAAAATTCATATTCGAATGCATTTGTATCTCCTGCGAATCAGGATCAACATAGGCACATTCCAAACAGCCAGAATCGCTATCTGGTGCAACAAACACTACATGACCACCAACGCCATAGCCTTCCAGCCAGCAATAGATAGCTGGGGGTTTTATCTTCTCCTTAATGAGCATCTCATTGAATGCACGCTCGGCAGTTGGATTGCCAATTGCAATAACAATTAAATCCACCTGAGACAACTCTCCAATATTCAAGGAGAGGAGTTGATTAGATGAATGAGTAATTTTCGTATAGGGGTATTCATTCTCAAGTTTACTTGCCAGTCCACTAGCTTTGTTAGCCCCAAGATACTTCATGTTTAAAGTATGCCGGTACAGGTTTTCTGACTGAAAGGAATCATTGTCAACCAGATGAAGGCTACCTATTCCCGCAGATACAAGCTGCTCTGCAATATTTGAACCAACTGAACCACAGCCAACTAACAGTACTTTCTTGTCTTGAAGATCAGTAGAGGCTCCCGCCCTTGGAAGCAATCGAGACCTAGAGTGAATATCTACCTCTATGGCAGATATCTTCCAGGGTTCCAAATAATCATCATAAAGTGGTATCTGGCATTTTTTATGACTTTCACCTTTAATTCCAAACCATATGTCACGGTTTTGATATCTGGTATGACAAATTATCGAGGATTTTTTGGACCTGGTATGGCGTGCTTTTTCTTTAAGTGCCGAAATCAGTTCTTCAGGCTGTTTGGCAAGGAAGTCTTTCCACCATGTCTTGATATCTTCTCCTGGCGCAGGCGGAAGACAAGTGCATGGGGCCGTGAATAGAATCCCTTTTCCATGAATACTCCTGCCTTTGCTGGCAGAATTAACCACAACACAATAGTCTTTTGTGAGACCATCATAATCAGATGTATTTGCAATGATCTTTGAAGATAAAGCCCTGCCTTTTGTTACTGGCCCCTTAATCTGAAGATCGAATATGCCAGTACCTTCTGGCGCAATAACCAATAAGTTATCGCATGGATGACCAGCAGCCCATTTCCAGTGTCCGTAAAATTCTTCCAGACAGTGCTGGTCATTTAACGAGGCATCTTTGATTACAGGGCCGATGGTTTGCGTCGCCTTATTAAGAGCCTCCTCGTATAGCTTCTCAGGAACTTGATAATTTAGTGAAAGGACATCATTGGCTCCGCTGCATATCAATCCTGCGTCCTGCTCACTGCGAGGCCACCCTACATGCGCCAGGAGGCCGAAAGAGCTCCTGTTCCTAAGGTAAAAAGACGGCGTCTCATAAGGAAAGTTGTTTCCAACAAACCCTTGTATTTCATAGGTAACTTCACCGGCCTTATGTTTAGTTATGATTGATTCGCTATCACTATAGACAATCTCAATGCCAGCGCTTTCCAGATAAGTTTGAATAGATTCCAGCAACTTAAGCGCCCTGATTTGGAACCACTATACCTGGTGCTGCCATATAAGCCTTATTTCCTCCTTTGGGATCGTCATCAGGTATCGGAAAATCATCCCCAAACATATCGCTTAAAATTTCACATTGTTTTTTAAGACTGCTTTCATCAATGGCTTCTTTGAGCTTTTTTCGCAAACGAACAAATTTTCGTCTCAACTCAGTTCCAATAGTTTCCTCGTGTTTTTGAAATATATCAGTGCAAGGGTCCACAGGTAGGTCAACCCGTATGGTGTATTTTTCAGGGTCAGAGTTGGTGAGGGTGAAAAACTCTTTTTCTTCAAGAAGGCAGTCAATAGTGTCATACAAGGCCAACAGGTCATTCGGCCTATCTTCATCGTCTATGGATGTGCGCAGACTCTTTTTGAGCATAATCGTTAAACCAATGGAATAGATGTGCTTTGGGTCTGTGTACTGCACGTCACGCCATCGCTTGATATATCTAACGATGCGTCTGAATTGAGCCTTTTCATCTTTAGAAAGATCACTCCAACGATCTTCGAGATTATCATCATTAACCCACTCTATTAGCCCCTCTGGGTCAGATGAGAGCCACTCTCGGTTTTCTTCGCTGGAGTTTCTTTTTCCCACGGCAAGTCGATGACCCAAAAAGAACCCGTGTTTATACACAGGAAAGTCGATATGAAGATCAAGGCTTGAATAATCCGCTGTTACACAGGGCTTTTTGATTCTGGCGTTTTTGAAACCCCTGGCTTCTAAAACATCATGAAGTGTGATTTTACATTCAACCGGGTTTTCCGGTGCGTCATCGCTATCAATCACGATAGCTCTATCCAGGTCAAAATCTCCATCGAGTGCTTTTATGGCAGTATGTGTAGCAAAGGAACCTTGGATAAAGGTTGATTTAACCGGGTATCCAGCCTCTTCAAATGCTGACTTGATCTGATCAGTGATGCTGTCATCTTTTTCTCTGGCATCACTATATGCATCATCTTCCCGTGTAAGCTTGATGGCGTCATGGAACTTTTGGAGCTGTGTCTGAATACCCATAGAATATGTCCTTTGTTTAAGTTACTTTCACGCGACGCTTACCTGTGAGGAGTTGTTGCATCAGGGCTTTTTTCTCCTGTTTCAGATAGTCAATTTTTTGTTGCAGGGTTTCGGTTTCTTTGTCGGCGGTGGTGAGTATGGTGGCGATTTTTTGTTGTTCTTCGATTGATGGGAGATTTAATTTAAATCCCTTTACCATACCTGCATTCAGATTTGACTGCGTACCCTGCTGTCCTTGCAACTTAATTTTCTCTTTTAATGATGATAAGTAGTAATAGAGAAATTGGACATTAAGCCTAGCTTTAGGTCTTATGCCAAGTATTGCCTGACTGGAACAAAGCTCAACAGTTGAAATACTACATTCCCCAATTGATGCATACATCGCATACAAAACTGTATGCTTTGGATATAATCTCGCGGAACTGTTATCAAGGCCCAATGCAGTAATGTTTTTCTCTGTCGCAGAAATATATTTTCCTTGTTTTGTCATATCCGCTATAGAAACCCATGGGATATCGCCATTGTAATATTCGGTTACTGAAGTCTTGGGGGTGCCTCCGCTATTTATTTCAGCCAAATCTTTTAAGCGGTTTATTTCCCACTCCCCATCAAACCCTGGCAGTCGCCGTTTACCGGTCAATAACTGCTGCATTAGTGCTTTTTTTTGCGCCTTGCTGTTTTTGATCAGCTTTTCGACGGTTTCAATGGCCCTGTCCCAGGTGGAGAGAATGCGGGCGATTTTCTTTTGTTCGGGGAGTGGGGGGACAGGAATAGGGTATTCCTTCACCATTTGTACATTTAAATTCTGAACCCCACCGCCTGCAAATTGATCGCGCGTAGCCAAATAGCGGTAATAGTTTGTGTTCAAGAGTGACTTAACAAAATTACTATCAATATCTTTTCCGCATTTTATAAGTGTCAGACTAACGTAAACACTAAATTCAAAATCAACATTAACTACTGCGGCTTCACCTATACCAGCGCCAACGCGTGTTAGTAACACATCTCCGTTTTCTGGTTTTGTGTTCTTTGTAAGTTTTCTGTGTAACTCTTTCGATATATATAAAAATTTTTTTAGATATAACTTTTCATTTTGTACATTACGTGCAGATAGAAAAGGTATACCTACAGACACTGCTGTCCCGTTAACTTTCACAGCAAAACCATCTGATTAACATCGGGTTGGTTATCGCGTGGCGGATCACCTCTGAGCAGCGCCATCAGATCACGTTTTTCAAACAGATTG
>Ga0256832_1001955_pt1 | contig 14016 bp, 8 predicted proteins | sample 134614metaG_FD_190534 | JGI IMG/M metagenome (GOLD analysis project Ga0256832, IMG submission 190534) | Hydrothermal vent microbial communities from Lau Basin, Pacific Ocean - 134-614 | ecosystem: Environmental > Aquatic > Marine > Hydrothermal vents | place: Pacific Ocean: Lau Basin | collected...
CATTGGCATTGTTCCCCTGCCGCCAGCCATTGCGCCCAAACCCAAAGACAAGCTCAACTGATGGCGAAGTCGGCAGATTTTCTCATTATTGGAGCCGGGCTTCAGGGGCTGTGTACGGCCTATGCCCTGCTGAAGTCCGGGGCGTCTGTGCGCCTTGTTGAGGCGCGGGCCGATGTGGCACTTGAGACCAGTTTTGCCAATGCCGGCATGGTGCATGCCTCTTTGGCTGATCCGTGGAACAAGCCCGGCGTGAGCCGCCAAATCATCGCCTCACTGCTGGGGCGGCCCTCAGCCATGCAGCTCAGGCTGAAGGCTTTGCCTAGCCTGGGCCTGTGGGGGCTGAAATTTCTTGTGGCCGCCCGCCCGCACAGGCACGCACAGGCCACGCGCGAAAATTATGCTCTGGCCGAGCTGTCCCGGCAAACCATACTGGACTGGCGGGATCAGATCACACCTGATGATGATTATCAGGGGCCAGGCCTGTTGAAGTTCTACCGGGATGAGGCGTCCTACGCAGCGGGCCTGAAAGCCTCTGAAGCTCTGGCCGGACAGGGCTTGCGGTATGAAAATCTCACGCCTGCCCAGGTTATAGACTTTGAACCGGTTCTGGCCCCGATTGGGCAAGAGTTAAAAGGCGGTCTCTATTATCCGGATGATTTCAAGGCCGATGCGCATGCTTTTTGTCAGGCCCTAAAAACGGCTATCCTTGCCAAGGGGGGGCAGTTTGATTTTGAAACCAGAGTGAGAGGCTTTTTACGCAAGGACGATCGGGTGATTGGCGTTCGCACGGATAAAGGGGAGATTTACGCCAATAGCAGTATTTTATGTGCAGGCCCGTTTGGTGATGGGATACTCCGCACGCTTGGGCGTTCTTTGCCAGTGCGCCCGGTCAAGGGCTATTCCCTGCATTTTGATGGGCTGTCCGGCCCGCGCCTGCCTGTGGTCGATGACAGCCTGCACTGTGCCTTCACCCCCTTGTATGGTGGCTTGCGCATTGCCGGGACGGCGGAGATTTGCGGCTTTGATCACTCAGAGAGTGACAAGGCCTTGCGCACGATTGTGCATATCCTGCGCACGGATTTCCCCGAACTGGCAGAGAATGTGCGGCTTGGGGACGCCAAAGTCTGGCACGGCTTTCGCCCGGTCAGTGCTGATGGCAAGCCTCTGATTGGCCAGCTTACGTCGGGCCTGTTCGTCAATACCGGTCACGGCCATATGGGCTGGACATTCTCGGCCGGCTCTGCGCGCGTACTCGCAGACATGCTGTTGGGCCGCACACCACCGATAGACGCACATCCTTTCAGGCCGAACCGCTAGTCAAATACATCCATCTCGACTGTGTCCCGAGCCAGCGTCTTGCCAATCGTCCACCCTATCGGAATGGCCGCCCAGCCAGTCAGAATAAGCCCTATAAAACCGACCAGAAAGCTCCAGCCAAGCAGGGCTGGAATAAATTCCGGCAGGCTTATCCGGGCTGGGTCGGCAATTAAAAATATCAGCATAGTCAAGACTCCCATCAGGGGGTATGCGTAAAACACGGCCATCCCGCCAGCTTTTGCACCGTTTTTTTGGCTTTCCTTTGCACGCATATAACGCGGCCAAAAAAAACGTGAGGTCAGGAAGGTGGCACATGTTGCGCCAAGAACAAAGATAAGCCCACTCCATCGCATATCCAATATCAAAGCAACCAGCAAAGAAAACAAACAGGCGGCCAGACTCATAACCAGGGTAAATATCCAGCCGCGTTTTCGGGTGTCCTTCTGCATAATCATCTCCTGCCAAATACACAGGAAAGATAACACCATATTCAATAATATCTATAATTTCTGTTAATACAGAACAAAAGGTATGATGTAGATTCTGTGTTAAAGACACTGACGCGTGAGGGGTGGACTCCCTGCCAGATGATCGGGGCACCCTGTGATATGATCAGCCTTATCAGATCAGGCAGATGGGAATGGATCAATCGACCAGATTGTCCCAGAAGGCTTTGGCTTTGTCGAGGAAGCTGCGGTGTTGGGGGGAGCAATCTGTCTCACCACCGGCCTTGCGGAATTCTTCCAGAAGCTGTCTTTGTCTGGCATTGAGATGGGTCGGGGTTTCCACGGTCAGCTCGACATACATATCCCCACGCGCATGTGATCTGAGCTGGCTCATGCCTTTGCCGCGCAAGCGCATGCGGCGTCCGGTCTGGGAGCCTGCCGGAATTTTGACTTTGGTGCGACCGCCATCGATTGAGGGAATCTCAATCTCCCCGCCAAGCGCGGCGCAGGTCATCGGCACATGCGCCTCGCAAAACAGATTGGCCCCGTCGCGTTCAAACAAATCATGCGGTTTGACCGAGACAAAAATATACAAATCACCGCGTTGCCCCCCCGGCCCTGCTGCTTTAGGCGGGGCATCACCCTGACCGGCCAGCCTGATGCGGGTGCCGTCTTCAACTCCGGCAGGAATGTTGACCTCCAGGGCCGTCTCGACCCGAACCTGTCCTGTCCCGTCGCAGGTGCGACACGGATCAGAGACGTATTCGCCCTGACCACCGCAGCGCGGACATGGCCGTTCCATGGTGAAAAAGCCCTGTTGCGTGCGTACACGTCCAACTCCGCCACAAGTCGAGCAGGTCTCAACCCTGGCCCCTTGGGCCGCACCTGTACCGGAACAGGCATGACAGTCTTCACTGATCGGAATTTTGATCTCAAGGTCTTTGCCGCTAAAGGCTTCCTCAAGTGTAATCTCCAATTCATAGCGCAGATCAGAGCCACGGACAGAGCGGCGCTGCTGGCGGCCTCCGCCACCCCCAAACATATCGGCGAACCCGCCCTGATTGCCAAAAATCTGTGAGAAAATATCAGAAAAATCATGGAAGCCTGCTCCACCTCCACCGCCGCCGCTTTGTGAAAAGGCGCTATGGCCCATGCGGTCATAGGCGGCGCGTTTTTGCTCATCTGAGAGCACACTATAGGCTTCATTAATTTCCTTGAACCGGGCCTCGGCCTCCGGATCATCCGGATTGCGGTCAGGATGGTATTTCATGGCAAGTTTGCGGTAGGCTGACTTCAGGGTCTTGCCATCAGCTGTTTTCACGCAGCCCAGAATTTCATAATAATCACGTTTGGTCGCCATGATTTATCCCATCCCTTGCGTCTTGTTCCCCTTATCCAAAAAAGCCCGCCCCACCATGGGGTGGAGCGGGTTTTTCGCATGCTTAAAGCCAGGCTTTAAGACTTGTCTTCATCGACATCCTCAAATTCGGCATCCACGATTTCTTCATCATCATCCGAAGCCTCGGCATTGCCAGCACCTTCAATATCTGCGGCCCCGGCGTCTTTGTAAATGGTTTCACCCATTTTCATTAAGGCGGCGGTCAGCTCAGCGACCTTTTCGTTGATCGCATCAGTATCATCGCCTTCCGCGACTTCCTTGACCTCTTTGATCAGGCCTTCAATGGTTTCCTTGTCAGAAGCTTCAAGTTTGTCGCCATGCTCTTCCAGGTCTTTTTCGGCCTTGTGGGCCAGACCTTCAGCCTGGTTTTTGGCTTCAGCCAAAGCCCGGCGTTTCTTGTCTTCTTCAGCGTTCTTCTCGGCATCTTTGACCATGGCTTCAATGTCGGCTTCGGACAGCCCACCGGAAGCCTGGATACGGATTTGCTGTTCCTTGCCGGTCGCGCTGTCTTTGGCAGACACATTGACAATCCCGTTGGCATCAATGTCAAAGGTGACTTCGATCTGCGGGACACCGCGTGGTGCCGGCGGGATGCCGACCAGATCAAACTGGCCCAGCAATTTATTGTCAGCGGCCATTTCGCGCTCACCCTGGAACACCCGGATGGTCACGGCCGACTGATTATCCGCAGCCGTTGAGAAGATTTGTGACTTTTTGGTCGGGATGGTGGTGTTGCGATCAATCATGCGCGTAAACACACCGCCTTCCGTCTCAATCCCCAGCGAGAGCGGGGTGACATCAAGCAAGAGCACGTCTTTGACATCGCCTTGCAAGACGCCCGCCTGAATAGCGGCACCCATGGCGACAACCTCATCCGGATTGACACCCTTGTGCGGTTCCTTGCCAAAGAATTTGGCGACAGCTTCCTGCACCTTCGGCATACGGGTCTGACCACCGACCAGGACAATATCATCAATGTCAGAGGCTTTAAGCCCTGCATCCTTGAGCGCTTTTTTGCACGGCTCAATCGTCCGCTTGATCAGATCATCAACCAGAGATTCCAGCTTGGCGCGGGTCAGCTTCATGGTCAGGTGCTTCGGCCCTGTCGCATCGGCGGTAATAAAGGGCAGATTGACTTCATAGGTTGAAGCTGAAGACAGTTCCTTCTTGGCTTTTTCAGCTTCCTCACGCAGGCGCTGCAAAGCCAGCTTGTCGGCCTTCAGATCAATGCCGTTTTCCTTTTTGAACTCTTCGGCAAAGTATTCCACAATCCGCATGTCAAAGTCTTCCCCGCCAAGGAAAGTATCCCCGTTGGTGGCTTTCACTTCAAATACGCCATCGCCGATCTCCAGAATTGAGACATCAAAGGTCCCGCCACCAAGGTCATAGACAACGATAGTTTTACCGTCTTCCTTGTCCATACCATAGGCCAAGGCAGCAGCCGTGGGCTCATTGATGATACGCAAAACCTCCAGACCGGCAATTTTACCGGCGTCTTTGGTGGCCTGACGCTGGGCATCGTTAAAATAGGCCGGGACGGTAATCACAGCCTGTTCAACCTTGCTGCCGACAAAGCTCTCAGCCGTTTCCTTCATTTTCTGCAAAATCATGGCAGAAATTTCAGCCGGTGAATAATCTTTCTTGCGGCCCTTGATATAGGCATCGCCATTTTTGCCCTTGACAATTTTATAAGGCACCAGCTTGGCATCCTTTTTGACCATCGGATCATCAAATGTCCGACCAATCAGACGCTTGACTGCAAAATATGTATATTGCGGGTTGGTGACAGCCTGCCTGCGGGCCGGTTGACCCACCAGGATTTCACCACCTTCTGTTTCCGCCACAATAGACGGTGTGGTGCGTTGTCCTTCCGCGTTTTCAATCACGCGTGGCTTGTCGCCGTCCATAACAGCGACGCAGGAATTGGTGGTTCCCAAATCAATACCAATAACTTTACTCATAATAACTCTCCTTTTCCAAGCGGGTTCCCCCATCTGGTCACCGCTTCTCATAAATTCAGATTTCTCCGTTAACCGGGATATGGGGGGAATCTTTTCCCTCGCAAGGGGGCAGAGCCGGAAAGTCGCAGATTTTTTTGCCTTTGCCCCAAAAATTTGCCAAAAAACGACATATGACAGACAGACTCCCGGATGGGTTTACTTTCCATCCACAATTTTTGACCCGCAAGATGCAACAAGACCTGCTTGAGGCTGTCACTGAGGCCGTGCGTGGGGATGCGCCCTTCTATCAGCCGCTTATGCCGCGAACAGGCAGGAAAATGTCTGTTGTCATGAGCAATTTCGGCCCGCTTGGCTGGGTGGCAGATGTGGACGGGTATAAATATACGACCACCCATCCTGTCACGAGCAAACCCTGGCCGTCCATGCCGCAAATTCTTTATGAGCTATGGGACAGGCTGACAGATTATCCGGCCCCACCTGAAGCCTGCCTGATTAACTGGTATCGCGAGGGGGCCAAAATGGGCCTGCATGTGGACAGTGACGAGCAGGATTTGAGGGCGCCCATTGTCTCCATCTCGCTTGGGGATCCGGCCCGCTACCGGCTGGGCGGCCCGAAGCGCGGGGGCAAAACCCATGCACTTAAACTCTCAAGCGGAGACGTTATTGTGCTGAAAGATGAGGCCCGCCGCTGTTATCATGGCGTGGATAAATTGTGGTATGGTCAAAGCACATTGATCCCCAAAGGCGGGCGCATTAACCTGACGATGCGAAGGGTCAACCGGCCCTGATTTTCGGTTGGGGGCTTAAGTTTTCCCGTCACCACCCAACACATCCGGCTCGCCGGGCCAAAGTGTGATACGTGCCGCCATATCGTCTTCATCAACATCAAGCTCATGGACGGTGGCATCTCTCACACTCATACCGGCCTGATGAATGGTCTCACGCGAGCCACTGATGAGGTGGTGCCAGGCGGGCAGGTCTTTGCCTTCGGCGATCAGGCGATAGGCACAGGTCTGGGGAATCCATGCGAGCCGTCTGACATTCTCCGGTGTGAGCCTGACACAATCGGGCACATATTTCTGCCTTGCCGGATAGTCCCGGCAACGGCATGTGTGTGGATCAAACAGCTTGCAGTGAATATCGGTAACATAAATCACGCTGGCATCGTCCTCATCCTCCATACGCAACAGGCAGCATTTGCCACAGCCATCGCACAGGCTTTCCCATTCCTGCTCACTCATTTGTTCAAGAGTTTTGGTTTTCCAAAACGGGGTATCTGTCATCTGTATGCCTTTCCGAGCAATAGCGGACTTTACACATTCGCCCTTCAAAATAAACCTGTAAAAAGGAACAGGGCATGAAGAATAATCGCGTTATACGTGAAAAAGCTATTGGGATTTTCGTGCTCAGCGGGTTAAAGACGCCGTATGGAAACCTACAGGGCAGATATTGGCGCGGCCAATGACAATAAAAGCCGCAGAAAACGGCGCTGGTTGTTTGCCAGTTTTGCCCTTATATTGGTTTTGGGCCTAGTCGGTTTTTTTGCCGGACGGCATTATTTGCTCACCGGCCTGCCAAAGCTCCCCGACAAACAGGCCATGTGGGATCAGCATATCAAACCCAACTATACCCTGCTGGACAAGGACGGGCATGTGCTCTCACACCGTGGCCCCTATTATGGCCGACCGCTCACGCTCTCGCAAATGCCGGGCTTTCTGCCGGATGCCTTTCTGGCCATTGAGGATCAGCGGTTTTGGGAACACAAGGGCGTGGACCGCAGGGCGATTTTCCGCGCCCTGATTGCCAACACCAGGGCCGGGCACAAGGTGCAGGGCGGCTCGACCCTGACCCAGCAGCTGGTCAAGAATATGGTGCTTACGCGCGAGAAAACCTATAAGCGCAAATTTCAGGAAATGTGGCTCGCCTACAAGATGGAGAAAATCCTCTCCAAGCGCGAAATCTTGGAATTATATCTCAACCGGATCGATCTGGGGAACCGCGCCTTTGGTGTCGGGGCAGCGGCAAAGCGCCTGTTCGGCAAGGAGGTGGGGGCGCTGAACCTAAGCGAGGCGGTCGTTCTGGCGGCCCTGCCCAAGGCCCCATCGGCCTATGATCCGATCAAACATCCGGATGCGGCCCGGGCGCGGGCCCGGCTTGTCTTACAGGCCATGCTGGAACAGGGCAAAATCTCGCCGGACCAGATGCAAAAGGCGGTCAAAGGTCTGGATCATTTGCAATTTGCCAGTAGCGCCTATATGCCGGATACGCTCATCGGGCATGTGTTTGACATGGCGGTGGAGCGGGCCGGTGAGCTTGTCGGCTCCGGACACAGGGATTTGATCATCCGCACCACGATTGACCCGCGCTTGCAAAAGCTGGCCCATGAGAGCCTGGTCTCGGTGCTGGAAAAATATGGCAAGCGCAAGCACGTCAGCGAGGGGGCGCTGGTCAGCCTTGAGGTTAAGACCGGGTTCGTTCGCGCATTGATTGGCGGGCGGGATTATCAAAAGAGCAAGTTTAACCGGGCGGTTCAGGCCGAGCGTCAGCCCGGCTCCAGCTTCAAGGCCTTCGTCTATGCGGCCGCCCTTGAGAACGGCTATACGCCTGGCACGGTGCGCATAGACCAGCTCACCACGATTGGCACGGGTGAGGAGGCCTGGACACCGGAGAACTATACCCGCACCTATCGCGGCCCGATGACCCTGCGCGAGGCGCTGAAAATGTCGATCAATACGGTCGCCGCCCAGGTCGGGGCCGAAATTGGTCCGAGCAAGGTTGTCGAGCTTGCGCACCGCTTTGGCATTACCAGCAAGCTCGGGGCCCATTACTCCATCGCGCTGGGCGCCTCCGAAGTCAGACTCATCGATATGACAGCCGCCTTTATGGTGTTTGCCAATGAAGGCCTGCGCCGCCCGCCCGTCCTCATTACGGAAATCCGCGACACCAAAGGCGAGACGCTTTACACCTGGCGCAATCCGACGCCGGAACGGGTCTATGCAATGCCCTATGCCCGCCAGATGACCGGTATGTTGCGCGACGTCATAGACAGCGGCACCGGACGCGGGGCCAGGCTTGGGCGCAGGCAGGCGGCGGGCAAGACCGGCACCTCACAGGATTACCGCGATGCCTGGTTCATCGGCTTTAGCGCCGACTACGCTGCCGGGGTGTGGCTGGGCAATGATGACAATTCGCCGATGCGCGGTATTACCGGTGGTCTGTTGCCGGTCGATGCCTGGAAGCATTTCATGCTGGCTGCCCACAAGGGCAAAAAACTCAGCCCCCTCAAAGCCCCCGACCCGCTGGTCATGGATGCGGACATTCAGGCGCGCATCAGCTTTTACAAAACCATGGCTGATATGTTCAAAGCCGAACGTGATCTGGCCAATGGCAAAGGCGGCAAGGGGTAGGGAGCAGGGATTTTTGGCCGTGTCTAATTGAGGGGCTTCTGCCAGGGCCGCGCAGGCGGGGTGAAAGTGGAGCGCCTGAAACCCTTGCCGTCATGGGCGTAAAGCCAGTAGGTTTTGCCGATGAGAGGACTTTGGATGATGCGGCTCTGTACGACAACCGATTTGCCGGCATTTTCGGGACGGGTAAAATAGGCACAGGCCGGATCATAGGGATAGGCACAATCGGCCGGATCATGGGCCACCTGTGGCCGTTTTCATATGGCAAGGACGGGGGGGGTTCGGTCGAGGGGATAAAATCACGCAGGACATGGCTTACACCATTCCCGGTGTTGATAATGAGCCGATAGCCTTCAAGGGTTTTTTGGACTTGCACCAAATCATCCAGACCATCACCATCCAGATCCACAGGCGGGGTGGTATAAACGAGCTTTGGTGTGTCCGGGCCGCGCCTGTGAAAGCGACAATAGGCAAGCCCCGGTACGTATTGCTGATGGTCTGGCGCAAACAGAACAAAACTATGTACCTTGTCAAACAGGGTCTCATAGCGCACGGAAGCCGTCGCAGAGACGGCCTGACCCAGCTGGCACAATGGCCATGCGGCGATGCCCCGTACCATCAAAACGAAAGGTCTTGCGTTCCCCGGGCGCAAGCGAGAACATTTCGCGTGTCTCATCGTCAAGCATGAAAGCAATCCCTGCTATCGTGGTGGGCGACTGATTGCTGATACACACTTCGGTCAGATATGCGTCCTTCACCTGCTTGACAATTTCCGCCCTGTAGGCCCGGGACTTCAGAAAAAAAATCGCCCCGCCAATCCGCCCGCAATCAGGGCTGTTGCAAACAGGGCGGCATAAACATATCCGGTCACAGCTCTGGTCATGGCATCCTCCACCCGCTTATCAAGGGCAATCATGCTTTCGATCGGCACCGAGATCAAGACGACTTATAAAGGGATTGAGAAGTCGTCATTTTACATTGCTCAAACCGTATCCGTATTATTCGGGTAAACTGCCAGCGCGGAATGATTTGCATAGGGACCGATTGCCATATCTGATCTGTCCCTTTGGAAGGATTACAAGGCTTTGGGAACCACCATATCCCGGGGTTACATAGCCCCTGTCTGCTGATATTTCGCGTCTCTGTTCCGTATAGGCAATATGAATGGAACTGTCCTTTCTGACGATCGGTTTGATTGTTTTGTGTCTGCCCGGTGACAGTGCAAACGTGAAACCTGCCGCGCCATCAATTCTTACGGAAATATCATCTATCCGATTACCGGTCTCATTACGCACACAGATTGAAGGACGAGTCAGATACCGAAAAGTAGCCTGCGAAGACAGAACTCCAAAGGTGCTTATGCCAAAAAGCAAGGCCAGGAGGCCGTATTTTAGGAGGCGGTTTTGTAACAATGGCGTATCCACGTTTTGTATATTGCAAGTTACAATAACAAATAGCAAGATGTGTTACAAATCCCCGTACATCCCGTGACCTGATTCCGGTTCTTTATCTGGCCGCCAGGACCAGATGCAGGGTGAGGGGTTTGCCGTCGCGCAGGACTGTGATCTCCACTTTGTCGCCCGGCCTGTAGGTTTTGAGTGTGTTGGAATAGACGCGCAAATCCGTGATGGCATGACCACCAAATTTGGTGATGATATCGCCAGGCTTGAGACCGGCCTTCGCACCGGAGCTGTTCTCGCGCACATCCATAACCCTAACGCCTTTGCCCGAATAGGTGAAATCGGGCACAGCGCCGGTGGCGACCTTGCGGCCTGAGTTTTTCCCTGCCGGCGGCAGAACCTTCTCACCGCGATCAGGTTTGATCTGATTGGTCATCGGCTCGGGGCGTCCGGCCAGATATTCGACCACTTCCCTCGTAAGAGTGGCCACGCGCATCAGGCTGCCCGGATCGATTTTATCCGCCGTGTCGGAGGGGCGGTGATAGTCTGATGTCGGGCTGCCGAAAATATGGATGGCCGGGATGCCCGCTTCCAGAAAGGCGGTATGATCAGAGGCATTGACCGCCTGTTTGACCAGATCGGTGTCAATGCCGGTGGTGGCTTTGGTGCCCATGAAAATGAACGGCCATTCCCGGGCAGATGAGCCGCCAAAGACCATGATTTTCTTACCGGCCCGCCCGACCGTGTCGAGATTGACATTGGCAAAAATCTTCCCCGCCGGATAGGTTTTGGCTGCCTTGACATAGTGTCTGGCACCCAACAGCCCGGCCTCCTCGCCGGAAGGGGCCAGAAACACAATCGTGCGCTCAGGCGCGGAGCCGGAGAGGTTTTGGGCCAGAGCGATGAGAACGGCGATGCCAGACGCATTGTCATCGGCCCCGGGATGCATTTTGCCTTTGAATGCCGCACGCACGCCGGGCCAGCCATAGCCCAGATGATCATAATGGGCCGAGACGACCACGCTTTGGCCTTTGAATTTCGGGTTTTTACCGGGAATTATGCCAATGACATTGCGCACGCTGACCGGCTTGCCGTCCGGGCCGTTCATGGTGAAGCTCTGGAAATAGCTGCCATCATCCGCGCCGGGCTTCAGCCCTGCTTTGGCAAAGGCTTTGGCGATGTACTCTCCGGCCATTTCCAGACCTTTGGTGCCGACACCGCGCCCGTCATAGGCTTTGGATGAGAGGGTTTTGATGCTTTCCATCATCGCTTTGGTGTCAAAGTCCGGTTTGAGATAGGCCAGCGCCTTGCGCGGTTTCAGTTTGACGGTGGAGCTGACCGTCCGGTCGAGCACGGCGATGAGCGGTGAGCCAACGGCAGGCCATTGGCCTTTTGCGGTATTGGTCGGGGCATCCCCGTCAAAAGCGAGATAGGAATATTTGCCATAATGCGGCAATTTGCGGGCCAGCCCTGCTACTGCCTTGTCCGAGTGTGCGGTCAGGCCGACAATGGGGAGCTCCGGGTTTTTGGGATGACGCACGACCAGAATGGTGGAATTGTCCCTTAGCGACAGGGATTTGCCACCGACGGTGAGATTGTCCTTGTCCACAGCCGCCTGATAGTCTTTCAAACGATGTTTGATCAGCCCAAAGAATTTGTTGTTCTGGCCGAAAATCCACACGGCAGCATCATTCGGGATATCGGAGATGTCACTATCCTTGACAATGCTGACATTGTCGCGCCCGCTCCAAAGGGCCGCCAGCCTTGTGTAGCGCTCCACCAGCGCCGGTCGTGTGCGGGTTGGCAGGACAATCACCACCTTGTCCGCACCGAAAGCGGCCCCCAAAGATGGCGGGATTTCCGCCCAGTGCAAGCGCCTGAACACATTGAACTGTGGATCAACCTCGACCCGCACCACATGACCGCTGACGGGGATGGAGAAGACCTGCTGGCGCGTGTCCATATGAACCCTGGCTGTCCTGACCGCGTCCCGGGTATAGATGGCAACCGGAATATCGAGGGTAAACGGGGTGTGTTCCTGCGTCTGTTTGAGCATCAGGGTCAGTTTGTCGCCTTCCTGTGCGGCCTTTTCGATGGCCAGCTCCGGCGCTCCAATGCCGTCCACCCATTGGTGGAAGAAGTCTGACAAGTCAGCACCACTCACCTCTTCAAATGCGGCCCGAATCTGATCCCACGTGCCGACGGAGAATTTGTGATCATTGTAGAAGTGATGCAAGGCGCGTTTGAAGTGTTTGTCGCCAACCTTTTCGCGCAGCATATCAAAGACCATGGCCGTCTTGCCATAGCCCACCGCCTCGGTCGGCCCGTCCGTACGGCCAATAAATTTGCGCAGGGGGAAATCATTGGACGGGTTTACATAGCTGGTATAGCGTTGCAGGGTCGCCCGGCGCCAGGCTGCGCCCTGGCCCCGTTGCTCGGCAATGAGATGGTCCGCCATATAGGCGGTCAGACCTTCGGCCCAGTTGCCGGTATCAAAATCGATATAGACCGAATTGCCCCACCAGTTGTGTAACAGCTCATGCGGATATGAGGAGTGCAAAATCCATGGAAACCGGATGACCTGCGGGCCAAGCAGGGTGAAGCTTGGCATGCCATATCCCGTCTCCCAGAAGTTCTCCACCAGGGCGAATTTGGAATAGGGATATGGGCCGATCAGCTCGCTATACATGTCCATATACTGTCCGGTCACCCCCAGATATTTATTGGCCAGGGCCGCATCCGGCTTGCGCAGATAGGCCATGTTGGTGACTTTACCGTGTTGTTTCTGATAGCGAGTGAATTTGGCGGCAATGACATAGATTTCCTCGGTCGGTGTGGTGACAATCCAACGGTCCTGATGGTGTGTGCCTTCCACTTCATCCAGTGTCAGCCTGCCTTGCGAAACGGAAGACCAGTCTGTCGGTGAGCTCACCCGCATATTATAGGTGACGAGTGTGTCTTTGACAGTCGGAACCCAATAGGTAGCCCCGGATAAATAGGCCCCGCGCTCCTCTATCAGGCCGGGAGAGGTAGAAAACCCGCGTGCATATTCCGCGCCCAGCGCCTTTACGGGGTTGTTGATAACGCCCGTAAACGAGAAGGTCATTTCATTGTCCTGCCCCGGGGTAAAGCCTGAAAGCTCATAGACATTGACCCTGATGACACAATCGGCCCGGGCATTGTCCCGATCCATGCCCAGATCATCGGCGCATTTGTTCTCTGCCACTTTTTTGAAAGACAGCTGTTTGACGCTGCTATTGAGTTTCAAATCCGCATTGAGCATGAAACGCAGTCCATCATGGGCGAGGTCTGCCGGGATGGTGATCGTATCGACTGCGAACAGTTTATTCTGGTCCGGCACCAGAACGACGTTGATTTTATGATTAAGTACGGGGGATTTATGATTCTGAATGATTGTCTTTTGGGGTTCTTTTTCTTTGGCTTTATCTGTGTCTAGCGCAGCTTCCCTGTGTCCGCAGGCGCTTAGGGCCCCAATCAGGATGATAGCCAGAGAGACCCGAATGATTTGAGAAAATGTCATAATAAATCCTGTCAATTTTCAGCCACTGCTATTGCCGCCCGAACCGGCTCTTTGAACCTAACCTGAAACGGCTGGTATGGGCAAGCGTGTCCCTGCCTTGTCCACCAAGTGGCCAACGTCAAACATGCCGCATTCACAGAGTGTTAAGGCGCTCACGGATGGCCAGGAGATCCCGCCAGGCATCACGCTTGAGCTCCGGACGGCGCAACAGAAAGGCCGGATGATAGATCGGCATGGCCGGGACAGCAGTGCCCCCGACCACAATCTCCTGCCAGCGCCCGCGCGTTTTCATTATGCCCGTCTTTCCGGTTAAGGCTTGCAGAGACACACCGCCGACTATGACAATCAGCTTAGGGGCGATGAGCTCCATATGCCGGGTGATAAAAGGCGCACACAGGGCCAGCTCCTCTTCGGACGGATTGCGGTTTTTGGGCGGCCGCCAGTTACAGACATTGGTGATATATAGCGCCTCCGCGGCCATATCTATGGCGGCAAACATTTTATCCAGCAATTGCCCTGCCGGGCCGACAAAGGGCTGGCCCTGTATG